>Ga0126342_10001966_pt1 | contig 30824 bp, 22 predicted proteins | sample Cyp1metagenome_FD_92528 | JGI IMG/M metagenome (GOLD analysis project Ga0126342, IMG submission 92528) | Coral microbial communities from Lord Howe Island, Old Settlement Bay, Australia - Cyphastrea 1 metagenome | ecosystem: Host-associated > Invertebrates > Cnidaria > Coral ...
CCACATTTAGTAGTGAAATTCGATCATGCATGCACATCCATTTAGTAGAGCTTGAGGCTATGCAAACCGTTTCTTCACTACAAAATGGTTGCGCAACCCCATCCCCTTAATTCACAGGGGGTTCAAATTTGTGCGAAGACATTCATAACCGATAGGGGACCGCCCACTTACCGATACCCTATGTTTACATATAGCATGGACGTACAAACCTTCGCAACCGATAGGGGACCACCCACTTCGGCCATGTCTATTGCGGGTAGTATGTAATTTTGTCCGCCACTCATATATATAATATATATATATATATAATTATATATATATACAATAATACAATCCTCCTTGCAATTTCTCCTTACAAAATCGCAACAGTTAAGCTTGGGAACATGGTGCGTTTTAGGGCCCTCCTTTGTTTAGGGGTACCTACCCAGCGTCAACGTTTGCAATTTTATAGAGGACCTTGGTGTCAGCGATTCTATAGAGATTTCTTGTTGAAAACAGGTTGACACTGAAAACTTGGAGCAAAAACAACTGGAGTATTCAGGTCAGCTGTCAATGAATGAGACTTGGGGAATCTGATTTTATAGAAGGCCAACTAACCCCCCCAACCTAAAAAAGACTTTACGAGAATGACTTGGTGTCAGCTACTCTATAGAAAATGATGCTCATAAACAACCTCAGTGACAGCAATTCTATAGAGATTGTCAACCTGAAAATACCCTTGCGCCTCTGATTCTATAGATGCATTTTCAAAAAGATGGTCAACATCTCCAGGTTTATCACTATAAAATTGCTCACACCAACACTTTCACTTCATTCACAAGGGGATTATATATATAACTATATATATATATATATATTTACTATGATATTATATGATATGATGTACATACATATTTGCGTAGCTTTAGAATTCATGTTTGTTTCAAGACAGTTCTGTTTTGTTTCGTAACAGCTGACATCCAGTGATCCAGCCGGTTGAGCAGGCCGAGCCGGACTCGGCAAGGACCACGCCCAGAGCCGGTGGCTTTCCACCGAAGCCCAAGGGGCACAAGCAGTCCGGGAAGCTCGGAGAATGTGGCTGGAAAAGCTACAGAAAGCCAGTGCCAATCCATGGAAAAAGGATGAAACAGGTGTAAATGGTAGATGATAGTTGGATATCACACGCGTTCTCCGAAAACCTTGTAGAAGATATGCAGAAATCGAATGAATCTAATTTGAACATCTTGAGATACTTCATGTTTCTACTATAGAGATGCTTTTGCCAGTCAACACCCATCCCAACCCCAACACCAACAGATGATCGCATCCCTTCAGGTCTCCCCGTCGGAAGGATGAAGCCTCGCAGGCAGAGTTGATCCTGGTGAAATCCCATGTTCTATCCCAACCCATCCTGGCGACTCGCAGGTCATCAGCTTGGATAAGCGATGCTATTCCTGCTGCAGTCAGACGCAGATGGTCATGTCAGGCTTCAAGTCAGGAGACTCAGTGCTACACTGCATCATCATCATCATCATCATCATCATCATGATCATCATCATCATCATCACCATCATCATCATCATGATCATCATCATCATCATCATCCCAGCGGCAGATCATGAAAAAATATCTCTGAACATCAGATTGCAAAATATAAGAAATAAATATTTGAATCCAGTGATTTAGTGATTCCCAGAAGTATAGGTAGACTTTGTCTATGTACACAGAATGCATAGACGGCGTAGACATCTACAAGCCATAAGCTTATCTATGTATTCTTGTGGGAAATGCAGGGTAATCCTTCCAAAAAAGCACGATTTTTTTTGTGACGTTCTCGTTGGACTCAAGGATGGCTTGCTTGAACTATCGGCCCTCAGCTGTTCATATTGGAGAAGGACTGCAGTCTGCGAACTCGGGGGGGTGGGCTCTCAGGATGATTCCCAAGAATGGGATATACATTATGTACTGGAACATAATGGATATATAATTATATAAGCACTTAGTGGCGTGGGGATATTCCTCGAGTATAATGGGATGTCATGGGATTTCCAAGAACATAATCAACATAATGTGTGTGTGAAATTGGGGTATACACCCCGCTATGACGAAGGTAGTGGGGACAACCAAGAAATTGTATCTCTAGATGCAGTTGATTGATGTTGGCCCATTACACGTTTCCTTTTTCAAACGATAAAAAATTGGTTTCACCCGTCGTTTTACGACGGGATGGAACATATTGGACACATCGATGTGAGGATGCAGCCTCAGCTGATGCCAGACTTTTTTCCGAAGCTATTTCTTTCAAGTCCATGTTTCATGATAAACAAATATTAGTCTGGGTGAATTAAAACGACCTCACTGCGACCGAACCCTGGAATCATGGTTTATAAGAGGAATCATCCCAAAATGGCCTTAATTCAGGTTAATGAAATATTGTAATTTACCCAGAAATATGAGTAAGTGGCTAATAACCATCTAATGAACCAACTGTATGTGGGATATACATGGATATACCCTAGTTACAAATATGTTATTACCCAGTTACTCTCTGGGATGCAGAGTTTTCCCGCAAGGAAGCTATGAGCGCCTGGATCTCTTCGATCGCATGGCAGATCTGGCTCCAGATCTTGCTCCATGGAGATGGGAATATTTGAGATATCTCACTGGGAAATACATGTAATTACTTTACTTCGAGTGATCCCCACCATGACATTTATCGATTTGTTACTGGCAAATCTTCTGGCATTCTATCTGACATATCTTCTGGCATCCGATCTGGCATTCTATCTGGCATATCTCATGGCATTTTATCTGGCATATCTTCTGGCATTCTATCTGACATTCTATCTGGCATATCTTCTGGCATTCTATCTGGCCGTTGAGGTCCAACGGTGCACACTGAGCTGGGCAGGTCCCAGGTTGAGAACCAGCAGTGCACACTGAGCTGGGAAGGTCCCAGGTTGAGGTCCACCGGTCACACTGAGCTGGGCAGGTCCCAGGTTGAGGTCCAGTGGTGCCCACTGAGCTGGGAAGGTCCCAGGTTGAGGTCCACTGTTGCCCACTGAGCTGGGAAGGTCCCTGGTTGAGGTCCAGCGGTGCACACTGAGCTGGGAAGGTCCCTGGTTGAGGTCCAGCAGTGCACACTGGAGAAACTGGAGGAGGAGGAGGCGGAGGAGGAGGAGGCGGCGGAGGCGGAGGAGGAGGAGGAGAACGAGGAGGAGGAGGAGGACGAGGAGGAGGAGGAGGAGGACAACAGCTCTGATAAAATCCAACAACCCTCACCTGGCAGGTGGGGAAAAACTAAACATGAATCAGACCTAGAGATTCAAAGTGATGTAAATCCATGTAAATCCGCTGAACGGGGTTGAACGGTTGAACATGGACCAAGATAAATTGAGTTGGTAGGGTAGGTTTCACTACTTGAGACGACTAGGCTTTGTGTTTGAAGTCCACAATGTGGGTGTTTTATCAAACTAGTTTCAACTGACATTTGTTTGATTGATGTTGATTGATGATTTGATGATTGAAGCGCTGCTAAGCACCTAAGCAAAACTGTCTAGGGATGTCACATGGATTCGCGCCTTTGTTACCTGGAATTTTAGGGCTATACAATTATGTAGATATATATATATATATTCACAAGATTTGCCGTTGACCTCACATATAGACATGTTGTTTCCAATAGATATGATTATTGAATCCAATATTCATATTCTTAGGTGTCTCAGTGTGCTTTCTGTTATGTATCCCCATTTTGTCGTCAAGAAGATGTTTAATATTTGGTAGTCATTTGCAGACAGTGGTCAAACATGTTTGAACCGTCCCTGTATGTGCGCCCCCGATTTGTATCCAAGGTTAGGATGGATGTGTGAGATAATATCATATAATATATATATATATAGTATGTATATATGCATCTTTTTTGGTGCTCATCCCCATTTGATTATCTGATATCCTATGGCTTCCCCGTATGGATTTGTCTGAAAATATGGTATTCCGGGTACCCCTAATCCACTGGTTTTGTAAGTCTAGTACCCCGTGCAAAGAGATGTTAAAAAAGGGAATGTTACTGTAAATTTACCACCATAACTTAGTAGGATTGTAGACTCTTCTGCCTCTGTTTGGTTTTTTTTAGGGTTGCCCGTACTTGCAATATTTATAACCCCATATTTGTAGTAATTAATAACCCAAATTATAGTCAAACTAAACCCATAAAGTAGTCTTAATCATAATAAACATATTTTAGCAATATGTATATATATATACACACTGTGACACTAATATATATATATTAGTTCTATACAATACGTATATCATATCATATGATGAGCAAAGAATGGCGGCCCAATCTGCCAGGATTCGTTGTTGAGCAAGGCTCATGATCAGATGCGCTTCTCGTGCGATGCTGAGGCCGGAGACCCACCGAAAATATAGCAAGTTTCATAGGGAAGATATGAGAAAATATGGGAATATATGTGAACATGTAGGCCATATATTGCCATTATATATTTCATGGATGTTCATGGAAACAAAAATATCTAAACCACCCACTTATTTTTGATAACTTATACACCATGAATATGGTGCGTTTTTTTTCGCTAAATTATCAGACAAACCATGACAAACCATCACAAAGCTGGACTTGAAAGCAATGTTTGGGTTTAACCTTGCACTCTTTACTGATGTTATTGTTAGGACCTGAACCATTTGAGAAGCTTTTCCCATGGTCGTATCCTCAGTTGGGCAACATCCCTTTCGGAAAAGGATTGGCCAACAAAGCCAGCAACTCTGAAGATGTCACCTGGCAACTCGAGCTGGATTGAACTAGGGAACTAGTGATGAAACCCGGGCAAAATTATGGATAGTTTGCAAGAAAATGCCAAAAAAAACCTGTTGTGATGAATCATCAGTCCATCATTTGGCCAGACATATTCGAGGGTTTTTCGGGCCCCAAACATGACCAATTTGCCAATGTCGTCTGGAAACATTGTAGGATTCTTAGGGCTCGGTCCAAAAAATCGTGACGCCTAAGGTGACTTGGAACCTGAAAGGGTGGCAACAGTGCGAAATGTGGAGGTGGTGGGCTTAGATTTTGGGGCATAAGTGGAGGCAGGGGTTTCACTCGAAAATGGCTAGTTTACCAGCATCAAATTTTGGTGCGGAATGGGATAGGTTGCCAAAATGCCAGTGAATCATGATTTATGTGACTAAGCAACACTCACCTTAGAGTTGAGACGGCACATGAAGCTACACTGGAAGGGACTGAAGCAAAAAAAAAACGCTGGAAACTACAGTAGGATGATCCCTGAAATTTGTTGGTTTCGAATTTTACCATCAGCAATTCTTGGAACTAAATGGTTTGCAAGATATGTGATGATCTGTGAGATAACGTCACAATCCAAGAGTCCAAGAGTGGTTAGTTAGTTTGGACGCACCTGCGCTATGAACTCCAAACCCTCATATCAAACACCCCTTAGAAACCATGGTTTAAGTTTACTAAGGGAATTACTAAGGGAATTACCCTCTGGTAAACTAACATAGCTATGGAAAATCACCATTTTTAATGGGAAAACTCACTATAAATTGCCATTTTCAATAGCTATGTTAAATTACCACAGGGTACACACATTTGGGGACCGTGCCAGGCTGGTGTGTTTTTCATGTTGCGGGCATGGCATTGCAGGCCGAGAAGCCCAATGTCAATAGCAAGGTGCAGGCCGGAGTTTTTTAGGGAGAGGTGTGATGGAAAGCCACAGCTTCCCCACAGATTCACAAAAAAATCTATAGATATTTTTAGATCTGTGTAGATGATCTATAGATATTTATGATCTATAGATTATGATCTATAATATCTATAGTTACAGAGATTTTAGATGCAATTTTATGTGAGTAGAAAAGCTGACCTCTTTAAACCACCCTGTGGTTTATGGATTGGGCAAAGCATGCCAGGTTAAGCCACCACAGCCTATCCTTGGCATCCGGATCTTTTTCAATGAAGAAAATCCCCATCGCCATGGCATTACTTGAGCAAATTCAAGAACCCAAGGTTGGTTGATGTTTCCCTTGCTTTTCTTGTTAAATCATCTCGAATCCACCCATCGTAAAGCCATGGGTTTTCCATGGTTTTCCATAGATGAGAGAGGCTTGGTTTCTAGCCTTGTTTTGGGCTTCGCGGCTCCGAGGCAAAGCCCACGTTTGTGCTGCCTGCTTTATCAGCCAGGCAGTTTTAAGCGGTGAGGGCTGGATAGTACCCTCTGGTAAACTAACATAACTATGGAAAATCACCATTTATAGTGGATTTTCCCATGAAAAATTGTGATTTTCCATAGTTATGTTAGGTTACCAAAGGGTAGTAACTAAAAGATACTAGAATGGGGGTACCCCAATAGCTGGATGGTTTACGCTGGACAATCCTACAGTATATTAAAATGTTTTTTGGGGGATATTGCCATTTAAGGAAACCACCATATTGGAGAATCCACTGGACGACCTCATCATGATGTTTAGGGTGGATCATCTGAAGAAATGGATGCTGTGAATGATAATGGTTTGACTCGATGGTGGGGTGTAGTCACTCATAATCTACCCCATGGGGAAGAGACAAGCTGAGCGAAAGCTGTTGATTGTTGCAACGGCTACGCGGCTACTTAGCATGTTGTCAGTGCGCGGGATTGAAGCCACCAGTCACCAACTGGATATGGGATGGAGTAGCAGGAGATAGATCTGATATGATCTGTTTTCATCCATAGATGGCAATCTGCTTGAGATCTGAACAGGATCTAAAAATCACGACAGGAGGATGTCTAAGCATTATCATCCTATTGGCCAAAAGGTTGTTTTTTTGTTCCCGTTGGATCCTTTTGGTCAAGGCTTCCCACTTTTTCTGATTAGTTGTTGTTTTCCCTTCAGCATAGGAAAGGGATGGAAAGGGTTTTCAACGTTGATAAGTTGGATTCTCGGAAATCTCCCGCTTTGGTGCCAGGTGATTTTCCCGTGCCGTGCAGCGTTTCTGCCAAAGGTGCTACGTAAGTTCATGGGGGGACGACAAACTTGGATGTGGAAAACCAATGGGGAAACCCGTTCTGAAAATGATCTACATATTTCTGGTAGGTCCTAGGCAGTTCCAGGGCTGATTATTCATATTATTCGGAATGGACATCGATGAACCCTTTGTCGATCTTTGTTGAATTGGTGAAACAGCAGACCTTTGTTCAGAGGAAAAGCAGACCTTTGTTCCGCATTGATATGCGTTGATATAAGTCAGTGTCCCTTCGTATTTTCAGTTCTGCGTGTTGCCAGGGAGCGATTTGGACATACGTGAAATACGTCCCTACAGCACCCTGTAGCAGATCTCCAGTCTGCAAGTTCATCAATTTCCTATTATATGTATTTATATGTCCTCATTTTTAAACACAAAATAATTATAGTATATTATAGTGTTTTGCAAAGTCTTGCATCTCAGCAGCTTTGATCCATGCCAATCCTGTGCAAGGCAGGAAAGCGCGGCTCTGGCTTGTAGCATTCGTGAGTAGTTTACGACTGCAGAACTGGCAGACGCAGCTTCCTGAGATTGCGAAAATGCCACTCCCTAACCAGCAATGGTTTGATGTACGGGCATGAAATCATCACCGGAAGGTATTGGTAGAATCTTAATCAACAACATGAGCATCACTGGGTTGATTTGAAATTATTTGAAAGATGGTACAATATATTTAAATAAATAGTTTTTCGCCGTCCATCCATGTTTGCGGAAAATCATCCCTGAAAGCATTTGAAAGCACTTCAGCAAGTACATGAATATTCATTGCATGTTAGCCAAGCGGGTGATGATTTTCAAGAATCGAGCTGCAGTTTGCCCTGGACGCCATGGCAATGTTTTTTTTTGCTGGGCCTCTTTCGCCGAGCACCGCTCATGAGGGCCGACCAGTGCTGAAGAACGGCACTTGGGCGTTGTGGCTGATATTTGTGTTCTCGATGCGAATCCAAAGTCTGGTTGATTCAACTTTTAAAATCGAGACTTCCCAAAAAACGCTGAAACCCAAGCTGCCCTGCTTTGAAGGTCATTGTTACATTGTTCATCATTGTTCGCTGTTTTGCGGAGATGGTATGGTGTCTTTCATGTTGAGTTGAATCCAAGAAACCCTGCACAGATGGCAACTGTCAACATTCAACCAGCACCCGTGGTGGTTGTATTCCCAACAAATCTTCCATGAATGGCGCTATTTTTAGTCACACTTTTTTCATTTAGTGGATGCCCTCTGGTAATTTTTAGCACGGCAATGGAGAATCAAGGAAAAACATCCATTTATGGATGAGTTTCCAATTCAACATCTATGTAGAGGGCATTTCCCCGACTGCTCAATTTCTGATTGTTGCCGCGACTGCTCAAGACGGCCCTGGAAGAAGCCATCCGAGGCGATGTGATTAATGGATTGGATCGCGATGGAGGATCCCTAAAGGTATGGATGTAAAGTCAAAAGTATGATTGATTATATATGGTTAATACATATGGTTATTCTATATGGTTATATATAGGTATATAATGTATATACTGGTTGGTGGTTTGGAACCATGGAATTTTATGACTTTCCATCTATTGGGAATAATGATCCCAACTGACTAATATTTTTCGGAGGTGCTGAAACCACCAACCAGGACTGATTTAACATGAGCTCACCATATTTAACCAACTACAAGGTGGGTATCAATGATATTGTATATGTATGTATATGTGGTATAGTAGTCACTAAAGAAATTCTGGCGTTGAATACCGTTGCTGGGTGAAACCCATGCGCTTTGGTGTGTCCCATAGTCCCATACCGATGGACCCATACGATGCTGTCAGAACTGGCATGACACCCCAACGATGGCACCAAGAATCCACACTGACCAGGCCTCTTGCGATGCTCTCCGTCGCGAATTATTTGAAGCAACTTGGCCGAAATCAGGTTGAACTGTTGCCTGGAGTGAAAGACGAGCGTATGATTGCAAGTTGCGGCAAATATATCGAACTTGAGGAGCAAAAGCAAACTAAAATCTAAACAAAAGGGATCTGCCCAATAAGGAATGATTGGGATTCCAGCTCATTCCGTTTGCTTTTTTGGGGGGTGATGGGAGTTTGTGCCAAGATCAATTTAGGGAAGGATTGCTCAAATTCTGAGTTGATTTCCTGGACTCAGTCACAAAATGACATGAGAGAGAAGAACGTCGAAACATCTACTGTCGTTGGCTATTTGTTCTGTTTTGGGTTGAAAACAAAAGGGAATGCCTAAAAGTGACCAAAGCACCTGGGTACAAGACTGTAGGCTTCTTGCAGACAAGTCAGAGCACAACTAGCAAGCACAAATATCAAATATGTAGTATTTCGGAATATGATAGCTAGGGAGTGGTTTGATTCCAGGATGAACTGTTAATTTTCCATGTTTTGGGATCCCTGCAAATTTAAAACATGTGCCAATAACATGATAATATCCAAAGAAATAAGACTAGTTATATTTGCTGATACCTTGTGACCCTATTAGTCGCCCATAAATAGACTCAAATGTTTGGATGTGACCCATACAATTAATGATTATCTAAATGCTTGTGATAAACTTAAAACCACCATTGACACCTAGTGGTGCAGTCCGGTTAGTAAGCCCGGCTAAGGGTCCAACTGGTGATCCCTAGTGAAGCCTCATATAGAAAAACTCATGTTCCGATGGTCTGTAAATATAGAACTACAACATATTATATATAGTTGCGATGATATTCTATAATCCCATCCCATCAATACATATATATATATATACAGATGCAAAAATATGGATGAATATGTCACGATCTCTTTGCCATTTCACGGTAGATTGTGGCTAGTCATCGGAATAATCTTCAAATGCACGTGTGTTTCAGGTGATTTTTAAGAATCTATCCACGCAAACGTAGCATCGATACTACATCATACTACATTACATTATGTTACTATATGACTATATAGTTATAACTAGACGATTTATGGACTTGGGGATTGGTAGATATACATATGCATAGATCGCTGTAAGATCTATTTACGATGTTTTATATATATATATATGCATCAACTCTGATCATGTGAAGTTAGTGAATCAAATCATTATAATTTACCTAACCATATATATATAGATAACTATGACAATAGTAACCATAGATATATCCATGTTATAGGTTCCCAACTATAGGTATAGATATATCCCTAAACTATTATGAATCATTTTTATTTGCCCAGACGTTATGAACTATAGATAGTAGATAGTAGATATATATATATATAAACTATCTATAGTTGATATCTATAGTAGACATATATCCCAACTATTGGTTGCTTCGTTCACCCACTTGGCGTAGGAAGCCTCGCCGTGGTGAGCCTCCGCCGAGCGATGTGGAGCCAGGGTCGCCGGCCGTGGTCGGCGCAGGGATCGTGTCCGGCCCCGAAAACACCCCGGGGGCCGAGGAGTCCTGGACGGTGGAGACCGATGTGTATTGATCAATAGTTGGGATGGTTACCCTCTGGTAAACGTTTACATAACTATGGAAAGATCCACCATTTTCTAGCTGGGTAAATCCAGTATAAATGGCCAGTTGATAAATCAATAGTGTTCATATCAATAGTTGATAATATCAATACACAATAGTTGGGATGGTTAATATAATATCAATACACAATAGTTGATAAGATCAATAGTTGATAAAAACGATAGTTGGGATGGTTGTTATCAATAGTTGATAATATCAATAGTTAATATCAATAGTGTTAATAAATCACCATTTAAGATCTATTGATGGTGTGTATTGATCAATAAAAAAGTGAATCACTATAAATGGTTGCCTTCATTAATACACCATTTGTGATCTATCGATGGTGTGTATTTATGAAAAAATATCACAAAGATCAACTTAAATATATGTGTGATTTGTTGATGTCCTGGGCATGTTGCGACAAAATGAATGGTGAAAACACCACGCCAGAAGCAAGAATGGGAAATATCACGTGATTCTTTTCAGCGTTCTGCATCCGAGTTGAAACCATCTTGTGGAGAAGATTGCAAAAAAAGATTTGTCAATCAAGGAAACAATGAATCGAGGGAGCAATCAATGAATCCATGATCATGAGAATTATTTGAGGCATAATCACTATAGATTACTGTAGTATGATCACTTCGAAGCAAACCACAGGATCCTGGCCATGTGCAAAAAAAAAACGGGTTGACCGAGGCAATGTCTCAGAGTGAAAGGCTTTTGCGTCATCAACCATGCCGTGAGTGAACAGTCCCTTGCCGCAATTTGTTGGGGGTGATAGTTGACCTCGACATGGTCCAGTCAGACCGATCATGTTTGGTGTGTGTCCAGATGAGGGGCTTTGGGGGGGTCCAAGTGAACCCCCGGCCTGTTGGGTGTGTTTGTACTTCCTCCTAAATACATAGATAGTAGATTGAATTAGTAGATGAGATAGGTAGATAGATAGATAGATACGTAGATAGATAGATAGATAGATACATAGATACATAGATACATAGATACATGGATAGATACATAGATTGATAGATAACAATATAGATAACAATATAGATAACAATATAGATAACAATATAGATAACAATATAGATAACAATATAGATAACAATATAGATAACAGTATAGATAACAGTATAGATAACAATATAGATAACAAGATAGATAACAATATAGATAACAATATAGATAACAATATGATGAAAAAAGATAAACAGATATAGATTAAAACAAATATTGATAAAAAAACAATTCTAGACAAAAATATATAGATCAAAAAATAGATTTAAAAATATAGATAATATATATATATATATAAATATAGATAAAACTATAGATAAACATATAGATTAAAATTTAGATAAAACTATAGATAAACATATAGATTAACATATAGATAAACATATAGATAAAAATATAGATAAAAATATAGATAAAATATAGATAAAATTTAGATAAACATATAGATACAAAATATATATATATACAGAGATAAAAACATAGATAAAAAAATATAGATAAAAAATATACAAAATATAGATAAACAAATATAGATAAAAAAAAAAAAAAAAAAAAAAAAAAAAAAAAAAAAAAAAAAAAAAAAAAAAAAAAATAAAAAAAAAAAAAAAAAAAAAAAAAAAAAAAAATATATATATATATAGATAAAAGAAAATAAAGATAACATGATATAGATAAAAAAAAATAGATATAAAATATATAGGTAACCATATAGATAAAAAATATAGATGAAAATATAGATTAAAAAAAATATAGATAAAAAATATAGATAAAAATAAAGATATAAAGATATAGATAAAGAATATAGATAAAAAGATTAACAAAATAAAGATATAAAGATATAGAGAAAAATATAGATAAAACTGTAGATAAAAATATAGATAAAAATATAGATAAACATATAGATTAAAATTTAGATAAAACTATAGATAAACATATAGATTAAAATATAGATAAACATATAGATAAACATATACTGTAGATAAAATATAGATAAACATATCGATGCAAAATATAGATGGAAAAAATATAGATAAAAATATAGTTCAAAATATAGATAAAATATAGATAAAGTACCGATAAAACAAATTGATAAAAAATATAGATAAAAATATAGGTAAAAAATAGATAAATAGATAGATAAATAGATAGATAGACTCGATAGACAGATGGACAGATAGACAGATAGACTGATAGACAGATAGATAGATTTGATAGATTAGATAGATTAGATAGATTGGGTAGATTAGATAGATTAGATAGATAGATAGGTGGATAGGATAGGGTAGGATAGGATAGGATAGATAGATAAAGAACTAGACAAAGAACTAGATAAATAACTAGATAAAGAACTGGATAAAGAACTAGATACAGAACTAGATAAAGAACTAGATAAAGAACTACATAAAGAACTATATATAAAGAACTATATATAAAGAACTAGATAAAGAACTAGATAAAGAACTCTATATAAAGAACTATATATAAAGAACTAGATAAAGAACTATATATAAAGAACTAGATAAAGAACTAGATAAAGAACTATATATAAAGAACTATATATAAAGAACTAGATAAAGAACTAGATAAAGAACTATATATAAAGAACTAGATAAAGAACTAGATACAGAACTAGATAAAGAACTAGATAAAGAACTAGATAAAGAACTACATAAAAAACTATCTATATATAAAGAACTATATATAAAGAACTATATATAAAGAACTATATATAAAGAACCAAATATAAAGAACTATATATAAAGAACTATATATAAAGAACCATATATAAAGAACCATATATAAAGAACTATATATAAAGAACTAGATAAAGAACTGGATAGCACTAGATAGAACTCAATAGAACTAGATAGAACTCGATAGAACTCGATAGAACTCGATAGAACTTTAGATAGAACTAGATAGAACTCGATTGAACTCAATAGAGCTCGACAGACCTCGATAGAACTCGATAGACCTCGATAGACCTCGATAGAACTAGATAGAACTAGATAGAACTAGATAGAACTAGATAGAACTAGATTGAACTAGATTGAACTAGATTGAACTAGATTGAACTAGATTGAACTAGATAGAACTAGATTGAACTAGATTGAACTAGATTGAACTAGATTGAACTAGATTGAACTAGATTGAACTAGATTGAACTAGAGTGGATTAGATTGAATTAGATTAAATAGATGAAAATCGATTGAGTTGGATCAACTTTGATTTGATTAGACTATATTATATTGATTAGATTAAATCATATATATATGTAGATAAAATATTTATTAATCTTAGATAGATAGATAGATAGACAGACAGATAGACAGACAGACAGACAGATAAACAGACAGATAGATAGAGATATTGAGATAGATAATATAGAGATACTGTGGATGGTTGCGAAATCCTGCACCAGTTGATAGATGGTGTATCATATAACTAAAAAAAAAGGTTTCAACCATCCTTTCGGTGGTGCAGGATTTCGCAACTATCCACAGAATCACCACATGAAATGTCACTATTGTTGATGATTAGTTACCCTCTGATACAACGTAGTGATAAATCACCAGCATTTACATAATAGGTAAATGTCAGTTTCAACCAGCAACCATCCAGTGATATAGATTCGGATTTGGGATGTTTTCATATGACATACTGAGGTCAATCATCTCAGTTCAGTAAGGTGTTGCTGAGGTTTCCTTGAGCCTCATGCTGGGTGGTTTCGACTACTCTCTGGTAATGACTAACATAGCTATTGAAAATGGCCATAGAAATAGTGGATTTTCCCAGCTATAAAATGGTGGATCTTTCCATAGTTACGTACACGTTTACCAGAGGGTATTTGCCGGATTGATAAAGGCCCAAGTTGACTGGTCCCATTCTGATGAGCCATGGCCATGGCACCAGTCTCAACCAGTCAGATGAGCCATGGCCAACCAGTGGCGATGGCTCAGGATGCTTCAGAGTGCCAGCAATGAGCTGACATCACAAGAATGGTATCAGCCCGCAGTGCTGATCCAGGCGGGACTTGCTGTCTGTGAAGACCCGCTGGATCATTTGCCATCAAGGAAATCAGACATACTCCAACTGAATACATCTTAATACCATGAAATCCCCGATCTCTAGCATTTACTATCCATTGCTAGTTGATAATTAATCTTCTCATGTCCAATTTCCTGCCAAGTTCAATTCCGATTGAGGGTATGCACCTTTTTTCTTCTGTTTCGTAGAACATGAGGGGAAAAATGTGCCCAGCGAGTCACGGTCGGACGGGCGATCTTTCATCCCCTATGCCATAAACCTATACCATTTGGGGATCCATTTGGGGATAATTGGAATCCCGCCCATTCATGGTAAGTGTTTGGGCATTGTTGATGGTTTTGCGATGTTCTTTCGTTACCATGTAAAAATCATAGAAATGGTCTATACCAGTGATGGGCCCCTCTCTGTTTTCCTTTAATTTTAAAAGGAACAAAACCAGTTAGTGGTGTCATTCTCATTGATATTCCCATGATACGCCCATGATATTCTCATGATTTTGAGATTAAATCCATGATATTCCCCTCATGTTCATCTTAAATCCCAGCTGCAAATCCCATGATATGCCCATGTTCAAATTCCCATTCAAGTCCCATTGAAATCCCATGAGAACAGCCACCAGTCAAACCAGCCTTTTCCCCATTCCAGGAGGGCCTCCTTGGAGTGGAGGGCTCCAATCGCATCTGCCGCATGGCCTCCATTGGCTTTCCCGATGCGCAAAGCTCTTCGGAACAGTTCCAGGTGGGGATGGAGTTTATGCCCAAAAGGATGGCACGATGGCACCCAGAAATTGGGGCAGGGATGGCTAGTCTTACTGGTGCTTAGTAGGCAATAATCCCAGCAACCCCCATTCCCATCCATTCCCTACTAAGCACCAGGAAGTAGTATGGCAAGATTTATAGATTTGGCCACTGTAAAGATTGTTGTTCCGTGATGTTTGAGTGGTTTTGGGATGGTTCGAATGGAAAGATGCTCTTCAGCAGTTGGGGAATTCAACAAGATCGAGCAGATGGCGGAGAACTACAATATGAGGTATGAGGTACGAGTATGTTTCTTGATGTTTCTAAATAGATCCGTAGCCCATGATTTGCCAATCATTGAGAATCTTGTTGATGTCACAGATGCTGATGACATCACCCCTCAACCCCTCACCCAGTCGAAGCAGGATGGCCTTGCTGGCATAGATTTTGCAATGTGGAAACTGGCAGAAGTGACTAGGCGGCAGGTATTCAGTGCATTTCAGTGCCCCCCGCGTCCCAGGGTCGCTTCTTAAGGCATTGATCTGAATGTGGGTAGTGTTCAAGACCTCCGTTGGTTTGATTATATGGGGGTTTCCATAAATGGAGGATCCCCAATAGCTGGATGGTTTATAATGGAAAATCCTATTAAAATGGATGATTTAGGGGTACCCCCATTTGTGGAAAGCCCCAGATGGGATCATAGGAACCGATGACTTGAGGAATATCAGAATCCATTAGGGAAATCACTGGTGACGAAGCTGTGGGACCACACGGAGTTTGGAACACTACTCATGTGGTTTGGCCCATTCCCCCAGCAAATCATGGCCCCAAAAAGTCCGAAAAAAATCAGAAAAAATTGTGATCCTTCCAAACCAGATGGCTGGAATATGCTGGAATCCAAGTGGCCCTTAGTTCAAATCGCCCTTAGCGCCCTTAGGCTGTTGGCCCCTTTCAAGACGAGCTGGGCTTTCGGTGCTGCGGTCGAAGCATTGGTTTCCTGCATCAGGCGTCGCTGTTCCATTGGGATTTTGGGCCGTGGAACTGCGAACTGCCATCCCCATGTCGTGTCTAAAAACATCTAAAAACCATGTGCAGAAGTTATCATGACGTGCAACCTTCCCATGCACGGTTCCATCCGTGTTCATCAAGAGGTTTTTTTCATACAATTTTAATCGAATTCGATCCATTTGCTCTGATTCAGATAGGGTTTGCATAAGTTCAGATATGTATTGGCATACTTGCTGGGGGCCATCTTCTCATCGTTGTCCCATCATGTTCCAACCATGTTTCATTCTACATGGTATCTGAATAATTTCAATAGAGATATCGTGACAAGATAGCATTTATACTCATTTATTACATGATGTTATATTGACACACATATATATAATTATATATATATAACAAAATTATCATGGCTTATACATATACATCGCGATTGGCATATTTGGAGGTAACACGGCCATCTCCTTTTTCATCACCCCATCACCCCAGCTTTTCTCAAAGCCGAGGCCAGTGATCCCGATTTAGAGGAAGCCGAGCTCACAGATCAGGAGGCCAGCGATTGGTTTGGGCTCCCCAGCGCATGCTGCGCTGATCGATGGCTGTGGGCAGATTTGACGACAAAACCCATATCCAATTTCCACTCACAATATATTGGGACGCATCAAAGACGCATCAAAGACCTATGAAATACCTTAGTTGACTGAGATGCACATTGAGGAAGATATCCATTGAGGATCCATAGATGAGAGTAGGGTTATATACGGAGAATCATCCGCAAAGCGGCGACCGTTTCTGGTTTGAGGATCTATATATAAAAATGTGTTCACCTCTTGGAACAGCACGGAATAAGGAACTTTTGTTGGGAGTTGATAATCCTTCTCAATGAACAATCGATAGAGCTAACTTGGGAACTTCATTTGGGGTAATAGTTGGGACAAATGTGTGGTTCGATTCAGGATTATGAGCATGATTGAGCTTGGCAAAGGCCATCGCAAGACGGCCTGACGCTGCACTAAGGAGTGCAATTTTCACCAGCAGAAAGATCATGATCCTCGTGTTTTTGGGTCCATGACCCAGAGAAATCCAGTGCCTGGGATTCGTGTGGCGAAGTCGACAAGGGTTCAACACAGCTTGTGACGTCTCACCCTGAAAGTAGGTTGGACATTTCGAAAACAATCCATCACCAAAAAACAGGAACTTGATGTTCCCCTGGTGCTCGAAATACTGGAAGGTGTTTGAATTCCCCAAAAAAAAACTAAGTAATGTGGGTAAAGCAATGCCATAAACGCACCATCCCCCAGTCATCATGTTTATAAGTGGTATGGTTACCATTATTCACATTCCCAGTCATGGGTGGTTTATGATTGTTTTACCCACATTAGTAATCATTCACCACTAATTATTACCACTAATTATTTCCATCATGAACCATCATTAACCATCATTAACCATCATTAGCCATCATTAACCATCATTAACCATCATTAACCATCAACTATAATCAACTATAATCATGAACCATCATTAACCATCAACTATAATCATTACCATTACCATTAATTAACAATCGTTTGGAGCCATAGGCTTCGAGAACATTGGGCCAGCCCGGGCAACCAATGACCCATCGGTTTCATTCATGCGACAGGTCCAGGCAAGGGAACGTTAGAAATGCAGCCGTACGACGATGAGCTGAGACCTGAGAAAGGTAGTCGGGTGAGGTGATAGTTATATCATATTTGCTATAGATTATATAAATCAACGATAGAAAATATGATCGTGTTTTTTCGGAATATCTAGTGAATAGCTATTGATAGCCGGCGTAAAGCCGATGGATTTGCCGTACCGGTTGGTAGGTTGGTCTCAGCAGTCAGGCTACACCAGCAAGGCCACATTCTCTCCTTAATAGGGATGGATATCCAAAACCTGATGAAGCCCAATTTTTTTTGGATGGTTTATGGCAAACTGGCTTTAGAACATGAGTCTAGTTGACCATTTCTAAAGTATATTTTCAGATACCCTCTGATAAAAAAACGAACATAGCGAACTGGAAAATCACCACATTTAAGTTCGGTAAATCAACTATTCAATAGGTAAATCAACTATAAATGATTATAAATGACCATGTTCAATAGCTATGTCACAAATTACCTAGATGGTGGTCAACATTTGAATATTCGCCAGGGATGGCCAGGGTGGGTTCACCGTTGATCATGTGGAATTGTTCCACCTTTTTCATTTCATGACGCGTTCCCCATGGTTCTTTTATGATGCTTGGTGATTTAAAATAAGTACTACTCAAATTTAACATAGAGTATCATGTGAGTATCATTAATATTTACCCTGTGATAGTTGGCAAATCTTGCAAAATGTGCGTTTATTGCTGGCAAAAACTGCATGATACCCCTCCCTACACGATTCTAGTTGGTTAATATCATGTTGTTGTGACATGTTAGGTTATGATACATTATGTGCTGGTTTCTGCCTGTACACAACTGTATGTTGATGATATATAACTTATATAACAGTAACATTCATGTGCTAGTCACCCAATGCCATTTGCACCATCCCCCAGTCATCACCATGTTTATGGGTGGGAGTCCAATCCCCAGTCATTGGTAGTTGTTGATGGCATCGAGTTTCTCTCATGAAAACATGTTCTGGTTCTTTTAACATACTGTGGATGGGCCAGCGAAATCCGAAGCACCAGTTGAGGACGGTGGTAAACATCCCATTATTTATATATAGTAAGGCTCTCAACCATCCTTTCGGTGGTGCAGAATTCTTCCAGCCACAGTATTCACTGACATTTTGCTGTGTATATTGGTATATAACATGGGGGTTTCCATAAATGGAGGATCCCCAAAATGGACGGTTTATAATGGAAAATACTATTAAAATTGATGATTTAGGGGTACCCCCATTTATGGAAAGCCCCACATGTTCTAGCATAACATGAAAACCCCATGACACCTCCCCCAGTGGTTGTGTAATTAGAAAACCTCCCAGGGCCAATGTCTCTGAAATCACCACAGTGCCTGGCCTGGTGGTACCGAGCTCAGCCAATGGTTTTTAGGGGGGCCACTGGCTACAAATGTGTTGTTTTGCTGGGACCTGCAAAGATAGTCTTGACTAGGGTTGGAAGCAGCAATGTCACAGATGTCACAGTGTTTTTGCCGACGCTGATGCTACATGGTCTCGAAAATGATAGCCATTCGAAGAGCATTCATGGCCCATTTTGAAGAGAAAACCAAGTTTTCAGACCTTTTAAGTAGAAAGGCATTGCGACCTTTTTTGAAAACCTTTGAGGCTGACTGCCACAGTAGAATGATGACCCAGCAGGACCCAGTTGGTGAATCCTCAGCGACAGGTGGTGCTGCGTACAGACCAGCTCTCCTTCAAGTTTTTCTGCAGAGGTCGTGAGGCCGTGACCGGAGGGAGGGTATATTGCGCCGCCATAGTTATCATGAGTTATCCAGTAATATCTAGTAATGATCATGGGCAATTTTAATCATAGTTGGTATATGTTGGTATCCATTACTCAACATGAGGAATGGATCCTGGAATGCTAGACTGATGGAAGACTGATCGACACATCCATATCTAAGACAAGCTGACGGGTTTCAGATGGCTTTCAGCTATGCTTTTCCGTTACGTCCAACTTCGGCAGTTTAGCCAATCCCAGGGGACATGTTTTAGGGGAAGGGTTGAAGCCACTAACCAGTATTTGAATATATTATAATAAATATGCCAAAGTGACATTCAGATATTCCATCTAAGTTGATATTCAATATATATATATATAATTATATATATGTATACATATGTACATTGAAATGAAGCGTCCTTTCCTCCATAAGTTGTTTTTCCATGTTGATTTTCAGCATCAAGTCCAGCACCATTCTTCGGCGAGGCGACTCACGTGGCTAGCTCATTCATGCTGCAAAACGATGTTTTGCGCATGCATCGAAACAAGCCATTGGCCCAGTGGAAAGTGACTGTTTCGATGTGGACGTCTAACTTCCCATAACCCCCAAAAATTGGGCCAGAAGTCATGCCCCCCGAGATAAGTTGAAGTTATGATACACATTAGCTACACCAGTTAATTTGAAATTATCTTAAGTTAATTAAAAAAATTACCTAGGGAGACAACATTGAAACAGGTTTATGGTCCAGCAAAAAAAGGTTTTGAATATCAACGGTTTCTATGGAGCTTTCCAGTGAAAGTTGAAGGAATATGGGTATGGATCAATACCTATTAATACCATTTTTAGTGGGATGAACATCCATAAATCCCAGCTATTTTGATGTTCACTAGGGGTACCAGGGTTTTGACCCATCCCCATATATCCACCTCTCCCACTGGTTCTACAACAAAAATGGTGGTTCAAACACCTAAAATCAGAGTCCTTGGAGTCGTCCTTCAAGACATCCTGGTGAAAAATATTGGAATCTATCGAATATCCATAGGAACCTTTGATATTCCCATATATTCCCATATATATTCCCACATATATATAATTATGTATATATATATATAGTCATATATATATAGTCTCATATATATATATATATATTTCATATATCCCCATATCCCACACATGTCCAAGCTTTTTGCTGGATCTTTCCATTTTTTACAGCTCCTTTAGACGGGTTCCGCTTGTTGTTGGACGTCGAGGTTAGAGGCACATCTCACTCCAGCTGCGCAAGAGTTGGACCAATGGATCGACCAGCGGTTGAGGGTTGGGGACCTCAGCGGGGTCTCAGCGGCGAGGGTTGAGGGTTGGTGGATGATTACCATCAGGTTATGACTACCCTCTGGTAAACGTTTACATAACTATGGAAAGATCCACCATTTTATAGCTGGGCAAATCCACTATAAATCACCATTTTTTATAGCTATGTCAGCTATTACCAGAGGGTAACATAGCCATGGAAAATGATGGCCCTAATCGAAATAGATGGTGAACAACTGGGTTTACCTGGGTTTACCGTTCTTGAAAATGGTGATTTTCCATGGCTATGTTAAACCAGAGGGTAATATATATATATATAATAGGGATGAGCTATGGGAGAATAGGGATGAATGATCAATCCAGTACTGGTTTCTTTGGGGATGTTCAAAGATATTCCCATATTCAGGATGATCCAGGATGACTATATATCTGGGTAAATTAAAACGACCTCACTGTGACCTCACTGGAATAATGGTTAGTAAGGGAAATCATCCCCAAATGGCCTTAATTCAGGTGAGGGCTCTCAATGAAGGTGAAAGGCCTTAATTCAGGTTAGTGAAATATTATAATTTACCCAGATATATGTAAATAAACATAGACCCTGAAAATAACCAAGTTTTAATGGAAACTAATCTTCCAACCCCTATCTACCAGGGTCTATGTTAATTTACTGGAGGGTATATAGGACATAGGGGAATTTTTCTAGGGGATATATATATATAGGGGAATGAAAAAGAACATCCCAGAAAAATCCTCATATCTATGGTAATGGGATTGATGATGATTACCATCTGGTTATGACTAACATAGCCATGGTATAGATGGCCCATAGAAATAGATGGTTTACCGAACTTAAAAATGGTGATTTTCCATGGCTATGTTAAAGAACCAGATGATTACCCTCTGGTAAACTGAAACAAAAAGCTATTGAAAATGACCATGGAACTAGTGAGTTTTCCCAGCTATAAAATGGTGATTGTCCATTGTTATGTTAGTTTACCAGAGGGTAGTTCGTTTGTTCGGGGATAAAAAAAATGTTTTTTTTGGGTGGGATTAAATCCTTGATATTAATAGTTATAGGCTTTATAGGGGATTATACTACCCTTTAGATGTATTTATAATTATTTATATAATTGGGGATGATATATAATAATCCAAGAACGGGGAATCACGTTCTCAACCAACCAATGGGGATTGGCCATGTGTTGCCATTGCCGTGATGGTGAGGGGATAGATGATAGACTCTGATAGATACGTAATAGTTAACTCAGTTAAGTTGCTGAGCTACCAAAATACTAGATGTTAAGGGATAGATCATGAATGATCATGAATGTTGGAGACGTGAAACCTTAAGATCTATACATTTATTATCATTGACTATCATTGAAGTTTATGAATGACAAATCTAGTTGACCACGCCTCTGCATGTGAGGAGATCAAAGAGATGGAAGATGAGCCGACGGAAGATTGGAAGGCGGAGGTTCCCAGGAGCGGAGATCCAATGGTGCCTGATACCCTGGGACGATGAATTTTTATGGATGTAAAAATGGGATGTTTTTCAAATGATATCGGATGTTTGAACTTAACCCCTTCAGAAAGAGAAGGATGCTGTTCCTGCGGCAAAATGAAGCTCCCCATTGAGATAAGATGATGTAAATTCACCAATGTGTCGTACACGACGCACTGTATACCTAATTGCTGTCAGGCGACAGTTGCAAGCGACTGTCATGTGGTTCCAGCGAGCTGTCATCAAACGGCCAGAACTACATGAGAATGGGGGGTAGTTTCATGGCCTCAGCTGAGACCAACAAAGAATCTCTTGAGTCCCACTTTGACCCATCCCCAGCCCAAGTTGGGGTCTGAAGATGGTGGTTTCCCAACCCCCACAATCCATCATCCCATGAGTGTCCCACGATTTATCGTCAGTCTCCCAGGAGCTTCATCCATGCAGCGAATCGCACATGGTTCAAGCGCCAAACCACGGTGGTCAGGGGTGCAGCAGCAAGGTGCGGAAGCTCATAGATTTTACCATCCCCAATTCTACCATGAATGGATATAGATGGGTGGTATAGACATGAAATGTGGGACCAACTCAAATAGAACTTTGCCCAAAAGCAACCAGAACTTTAGAATTGTCTATCTGTTTTGTTAGTCTTGTTCTCTATCACTTCCTTTCTATGTGCATGTCTCTATAGGTTTTCCCCTCAATCCATATGGATCGTTTATGACATTGCTTTAGCATGCTTTAGCAACAATAATGGTGTTCTACGCTTATAGCAACCAAAACCTTTGGGATTTATGGTTAATTTTATGTTGGCAATAGGGAAGCAACATGAAATAACCCATCTTAATCAGCCATGGAGATAGAATGGTTTTTTTTTTCAACAGTTGGTGGGGCCCAATTCGTTGGCGAAGTTGGTGCAAGTCACTCCAATAACTAGGCCAAAAATGGTGGATATATCTATACCTAACGGGTTTTTTTTCGGGCACCGCCTTGTTTCTGGGTTTGTCTGACGAGCCACTGGTCTATCATCATGTTCCGGCACTTGAAATGGCAATGCTTGGGGATACCCATCAATATTAATGTCAACCCCGGATTAATACACCATGGTTTATTAATTGGGGTGGTACTACACCAATAGTCATAATCTAATACTTTTTTATGGTACCATCCCAATTAAACAGCCCACAGGGGTTTATTAATCCAGGGTTGACATTATACATCTCCAAAATTCTTCAAATTTGAATACAAACACATGAATGTATATTTGCAACACATATAGCACATCAAGATCAAGAGATTCACACATATATTAAGGTTTCCTAAAACGGCAGCACACCCCAATCATCCAGTCATGGATGGCCATGACCATTGAAGCCCATGGTGACGAGGGGATCCCCCACTATAGCCAGGCTTCCGGTGACTTGGGAGCCGGAGGTCTTTTTTCTGGGTCTCACATCAGGTGACCAATGGGCCGGGCAGCCATGGACGCGTGCTTGGAACATATATGTTTCATGGTTCAAGATGTTCATGTGTGCACATTTAATAAATATATCTGTTGTTTTTTGCTGTTGCATTTTTTGGATTGTTCATCCATAAACATGATGGGCACATTTGTCACAGGTCGAAGGCTACCGGGCCGGGCCCTGCATCAAGCGCTCGGCAGGTGCTGACACTGTCATTGAAGTGCCCATTATGCGATGGGAGCACGAGACGGTGTCGGGCCCTTGGAGAAGCTGAAATCAGCCTGAAAAAATACATAGATTACGATATAATATGACGCAATATTGTAGATAAATGTAGATGATATAATATACTATTAATATGCTATAATGTAGATATAATTAATACAGTATAGTAAAAATATGCATGAATGTGATTGGCTAGTTAGCTTCCTTCATCTTTGGGTATCTGGCATCCTGGAGCAAAGCAAGGTACGACCCGTCGCCGGACTGCTGGAAACAGAATCCGCCCAAGACCAATTGCAGGCGATGGGTGAAATGTAGGGGATCCATGAAGTTTTTGGGTCATTTTTGGGTTATGAAAATGGATGAAAGCTGGAGTGCTATTCGGAATTCATGATGGGAGATGACTATATTGGGAGCTTGTGATTTTTTTTTGTGTTTTATATATCTTTATAACCAGTTGAGTGATGAGCGTCAGACAAATGACCAGCCCGCCGAATCGGTTCTGTGGGTTTTGCAAGTTATCTCAGCCGGTGGTGGAGAGTCCATTGTTGTTATCATGTTGGTAACACCTGTTGAAGTTTTTCCCAATATCTATACCCATAGGATCCATGTATGGAATATTTACCAACATTTGCCCCATAAATGACCCAAATGTAGGCAAATATACCATACATGGATCCTATGGGTATAGGTGTCCCAATCCCATGATGGATAATCGATCGAATCGATTTCCCCGACCATTCGGGCGGAGGGGTATCCCTCCCATGACTTGGCCAGGCATTGCTCCTTGATTGATGGTGTGGACCTCTTTGACAACAAACTCTTCGGTTTGTCACTGGCGGAAACCAAAGGCCCGGTGCCGTCGTCTCGTCAGTCACTCGGGGTCCCAAGGCAACACCTCTGGTTGAGGGATTCAATGTCATTGGGGGTGTACCTCATTTTCAGAGACATCAATATATGGATTTGTAATGAATTATATATAGAGCAGGGATCACCACACCCCCCTTGCAGCCAGATGGTTCCCTCCCCCCCCCTGTGGCCTTGGGGGGTTCCCAACAACAACAGTCCTACATGGGCAGTGTTTGTGCAGCTCTAAGTGGTCGATGTCCACTTTATAAGGAGTGTATGGAGAGTATTTATGGAGTTATTTGCAGGGAGTATATACGTATATAGTATATGGGCACGCTATGCAATGAGTCGCGTATATAGGTATGCTATGAAACATGTATAGGTCGTATATGTAGGATGTGAGGAGTATATAGGTAGTGATGAAGCAATGTATATACTACAACTACACATAGGTATTGCTTACGTTGGTGTTCACATGTAGATATATTTAGGTAGTATACATACATATATATATACATATATTGCAGGTACATACTGCATCCAAGCATGTAGATCATATAGTATATAGGATCATACAGGTATGCAGGTATGCATTATGCGTAGGTACGCTTTCAGCATATAATCTACGGTAGCAAATATGTAGCGTAAAGGCACACAAAGAGTGATAGAACATGCATGAGGTACGCTGGCAGTACATAAACAAGTTTTGGGTAGTATGTGCTAGATTGATACTGTGGATGGTTGCGAAATCCTGCACCAGTTGATAGATGGTTTATCCCATTAATCCCATTATTTATAGGTTTTCAACCATCCAAAATTGGTGCTGGAAAGCCCAAAAAAATAATGGGATAAGGTATTATCCAGTCATTGGATTGAGGGAAAATCTGCAGGAAACCATGATTTTTACCATTAAATATGGGGGTTCCTGTAAATTTTCCCTTAAACCAATCCATTGATATTACTACCTGAAATCCACTGGTGAGGCCTCGCGGAAACCCCATCCACCGTGAAATTTTGAGGCATGGATCCTGGTCAGAGATTGGTGTTGGAGGTCACCTACGACTCCCTCTACAGGCCTTGCAGCGCTATCGACACGGCAGCGCCATGTTTTTTAACATGGCGATGTCCATGGGAAAAAGTCACTGAAATCTATAGATTACCTGGGAAAGTCACCGAAATCTATAGATTACCCGGTGATGAGCCTCTGGAAAATAAACATAGACCCTGAAAATCACCCAATTTTTAGAGGAAACATGAGGAAACTCATCTTTCAAGCCCTATCTGGCAGGGTCTATGTTGATTTACTGGAGGGTAAGTGTTACACACTGGGGATTTTCAAATGGTAAAATGCTCGATAGATTGGGATTCAGGTTTGGGGATACAACCAGTGTGCCATAGTCAAAAGTTGAATTATGTATCTATTCCTGTATCCATATTGGGGATGGTCATGCCCCCATTAATAGGGGTTAAGATACTGTACCAAGTATGAGAACTTCCTAATGATGGTGGGATGTTATGAACATGGGATTTGTTCTTGGGTGTACCGTTTACCACATTTGCGTTTGGCAATGTGAAATGATAAATGGGCTTGTCTGAAAATAGGGTATATTCCCAATTATAGCCATTTAATAGGGATAATGATCAGCAAAACCATTGGGTTTAGGGGTACACTATTTTCAGACACACCCAAACGGTAATCATTCATAGAATTGGATGATGGGAAAATTTACAGGAAAGCCCTATATTTGATGGTAAAAACCATGGTTTCCTGTAGATTTTCCCATCAACCAATCCATTGTAATAATGGATCAAAAATCACAGTCTCCCAATTTGACCCACAAGCTGCTGCCAACATCGACTTGATGTTAAATTTCACAGATCTGACGGCGACTGATGCTGACTTTCATGGCATGTTTCTCAGGCTTTGTGTCTTGAAACTACTACGAGACTACGAGAGGATATATGTGATATGAAAGACATGGTATTCAAGCTCAACAACTACATATTTGTGCCATGTTTCCCATGGTTTTGTGGGTTTTGGGTCTGCCAGGTCACCAAACACCAAGCCTTGGGGGAGAATCCGGTGCCCCGCAGGAGTGGAATGAGGAAGAACACCTTGATCAACTCCACTTGCGGAATGTATGCTAGAGCCTTCAGAGCCTCCAGGGCCTTCAGGGCCTTCAGTTGTGGCCATGGGGATCGCATATCGGCATATCTCTCTTGTTGAACACTGTGCCCCTGATTTACGAAGTGTTTACTAAGTTTACTATTGGGGTATCTCAGGTTTAAGGACCTTTTGGTGTAATTAAATGGTATATGTTTGTTTGGAATGCGACTCACCCAAAACCCAGAAAAACATGGCAAAGGGCAAATGGATGCAAAAGGGGGATACTGGGACAGCAGCTGGTTGAATGTTGGCTGTGATCAATGTGTGTTGCTTTGTTTTGATGTTTCTTTTGCTGGGGAATGTGGCATTGCGGTTGCCCGGAACTTTCACTTGCTTTTTTGTGCTTGTTGCTGTTGTGGTTTGTTCTTGCATGTCCTTGCTTTGCATTCATTTTCCCACCGTCTGCCACATTGCTTTGCCATCTTCAAAGACCTCTTCATCGATTTATTGCGGGGTGCCCCAGCCAGAAGGGAACCGGAGTTGTGCTGCGCTCGAGATGCCTTAAGCTGACATTCAAACACGTGCTATCACTTGTTCCAACCTGCACGTTGCCGTTCAAATCAGCTGACATAGTTGCATGTTGTTTAATATTGATCGAGCATGATCGAGCATGATCGAGCATGACACTTAGCTTGTTCTTGCGCTTGCGCAGAGTTAGCATGACCTGAAAAATGGGCGCTCTGAAGCTGGGTCTTCAGCTTCGATGCTTGACAACATCCTCCAGGAGAATGAAAGCAAGAAGATTTCAGGCATGACATGGATGTGATCGTTAGCTTTCCAGGTGCGCATGGATTTGCGTGGAACCTTGAGAAGCACGGCGAACTCGCTAAAGTCTGGCAGTGACCCTGCTGACAAGCTGTGTTTTTCTTCCCAACGCACAAGCTGATGGCTACCGTGTTCATTCCATGCCTTTTGTTGCTGATGGCACCCATTACAGTTGTCACTGTCAGCATCTCTACGGACAAGAACAAGGTTTTGGCTGTGGTATGTCAAATGGAGGTTGAAGACAGAGTATGCCGCAAAGCGAAAGTGCAAACTCCTGGGTAAATTATAACGAGCTCACTGCGACCTCACTGGAATCATGGCTTATAAGGGAAATCATCCCCAAATGGCCTTAATTCAGGTTAGTGAATTATAATAATTTACCCAGAAACTCATTGTCACCAAAATGGACGGAACCCTTGAACCTTTGGTCGATCACAAGAAGGACTGCCAGGTTTCAAGGCCGAGAAGCTGCTCTGGCTAAACTATATCGACCTCAAACAACGTCATGAATAAATGATGGTTCTCCCAGGGAAAGCATTCAGAAATAGCAGGACTTCAGGATGATGATGTTTGATATTTCCGCCAGTTTGTTTGAATATGTTGTAGACACATATCACATGCTGTAGGCATGTGTCGATGCCTATATAATTCACTTGCTGCATGTTGCCGTTGGTTGGAACAGGCGTCTCTGGAATCCCCGCGTTTTTTCCATGGATAATTTTACAATATTTTACACATTTTCAAAGATATTTGCGGGGGATAGCCCGCAAGTGTGTTTTCCAATGATGAAATTTCTTCCTGAAGTTTCATTTCCATTTCATGAATTGAAACATCCATCACAGCGAGTGTCCATGCTTGCCAGCATGTCAGCGACAAAACGCAAAACGGTGGATTGACAGACTGCTTCTTAGAAACCTTCAGAAAAACTTACTGCTGCTTAGCAGGGAATGAGGGAATGATCCATAGTCACTAGTAATAATCATCCCATTCCCCCATTCCCCCATTCCCATCCATTCCCTGCTAAGCACCAGTAAGAAAAACATTCAGTCAAAAATTGCGGCTCATTGCTTTGGGCTTTCTTTGAGTTTGTTGGAATGACACTTTGAGAGGTTGGCATTGAAGCCCGGATCACACAGACACACTTTAGACTCTAGACTGTTCCGCATGTTATTCTCATCACTGGGATGTTTGTTATATAATTATATATATATATCATATTATATCATATTTATATTAATTATATTTATAATCATAATCCCAACAGTCAATTAGCCAGCGGTGTTCATGTCTGCCACGCCGAGGTTTTCACGAGACGACCACGTGGGCGATGCTTTCTGCATAGCGGTGGACCTTCAAGACTTGAAATTGGGAAAGTGTCCCATTGATATATGATAATATACATATATATATATGATATAAGATGAGATAAGATGATATAAATTCGTTGGATCTATACAAATCAAATTACATCAATCATTTTTAGGGACAATTCCCATCCAGCTAATAGCACGGCAAATCCATAGAAATCCCATCCAACTAGGACACAAGTGCGAAATAGTGCGAACACATTTTGGGGCAATTCTCATACCCTCTTTTGGTTGTAAAAGCCCTGAATATTTATCCAAATAGATCCAAATATATAGTATCAAAATCTTCCAACTGATGCTTCAAAAAGAGAATTTGATGCTTTCTGATGGTTTTCTATTGTCCAAAACACTGACTTGGATGGTTTCTGATGGTTTTCGATGGTCCAAAACACGCCAAATTGGATGGTTTAGCCGTGGTATTTAACGACAACGACCACCCCCGAGCGAAAAAAATCTCAGGTGGGAACCTCCCAGAGTGAGTGGAACTCCGCGGAGAAAGCTGCCGATGCCACGAGCCCAGGGGTTGGCCCAGCATCGGCACGGAATCTGCCGAAGATCCATCAAAAACACATCAATAACCCACAGGATCCATGGTGCTGGTATATATGCTAACATAAATGGGGTATATTGATGGGATCCATGTTACCATATATAGCATACATGGATCCTATGGGTATATATATACATATGATGATTAATGATGTATACATATGATGTATATATCCAAGAATTCATATATATATATATATAATTAATCATCATTAATCATCATTAATCATCATTAATACATCTATTCAGCTATACTAATCATCTTATCCATTTCATATCCCGGGAATCCAACGAAGCTTCGGTGCTTTTGAGGTTGGTATCTTCGGCGCGACCGGCGGAGCGCCCAGTATCACAGCAGGTCGTCGGGGTCGCTCAGTGGACTTCGACGCATCCATCGGTATCCATTAGTATCAAGGAGCCATTATTATATAGATGTACTGTATATGGTTGATGGTTTAATAGGACCATTAACTATGGTTTATGGTAGATATAACTATAGTTAATCAATGGGGATTATAATGGTTTATAAACCAACAAACACTGGTTGGTGGTTTGGAACATTTTTTGTTTTTCCATATATTGGGAATGTCATCATCCCAACTGACGAGCATATTTTTCAGAGGGGTAGGTATACCACCAACCAGATAATTATACTGCAATATCCAACATTTTGGACCATCTATTCAATATTATTCAATTATACATTTTTATCCATATATCATATATCCATTAAATATATTTAAATATATATATTATCAATATTTTTTTCAATGGGAATTTCAGGATCCTAAAATGGAGGTACTGTACCATATAAGGGCATATTTTCTAGGGATATTCCCTTACATAGGCCTTATATAGGCCTTATATATGGTAGGTACCTCCAATTTAG
>Ga0126342_10001967_pt1 | contig 30824 bp, 18 predicted proteins | sample Cyp1metagenome_FD_92528 | JGI IMG/M metagenome (GOLD analysis project Ga0126342, IMG submission 92528) | Coral microbial communities from Lord Howe Island, Old Settlement Bay, Australia - Cyphastrea 1 metagenome | ecosystem: Host-associated > Invertebrates > Cnidaria > Coral ...
TAAGTGGGATGAACGACCAAGTACATGCATAACCCACTTACTAAGTGGGATGAACCACCAAGTACATGCATATATGGGTTTCCTAAAATGGGGGATCCCCAAAACGATGAGTTTCAATATGTTTCAATGCTAAAGAACGGCCGAATGATTTGGATGATTTGGGTGCATGCCCATGACTTCGGAACTTCCATATATATATATTTATTTAAATATCACTAATCGTTAACAAGTAATTATTTATTATATAACATTGTTTTAACATTATAAAATTTAAATAGTGTTAACTATTAGATCTAGGATGATAATATATAGACATCCACATATATATATATATCAATATAAATATCTTAGTAAGGTTTGATACTTATTGTCAGTCCATATGATTAAGACTATCAATATAACTATTCATAAGGAACATGGTCTAAGTATTATATATATATATATATATATATATATATATCCATATACGGATATGGGGGTTTCCTAAGTCATGGGTGTATATATATATTTATATATATATATTTATCCATTGTCCTTTGGCCGTGAGATGCGCCCGCGAGGCCGAGCGTTTCTGGGGTCACGTCTGAACACGTGACCGGCGCCGGCCAAGAGTTGTTCGATCTCTTTGCTGAACCGCCGGGGCCCAGAGACAGATTGAGGTCTGAATTGGATACCCTCTGGTAGTTTAACATAGCTATTGAAAATGACTATTTGTAGTTGATTTACCTTTGAAAGAGTCTGATTTTCCATAGCTATGTAAGTTTACCAGTGGGTGTATATATATATATACATACATGTGTTTATATGTGTTTATATAAATATATATGTACACATATGTTTTTCAAATTGATTTCATCAGTATTTGATTCTTATCATCCATGTGGTTGATAGATCAGATAGCTTCAATAAATTGGATGCATTTGTTTGGTTAGATTGAATCTTGATGGATGGGATTAGATACAGTAGATGAGATAAAGTATATTGTATATTGATTCGATAGATTGGATAGATTAGATAGATTGGATACCCTCTGGTAAACTAACATAGCTATTGAAAATGACCATTTATAGTGGATTTTCCCATTGAAAATGCTGAATTTCCATAGTTATGTTAGTTTACCAGAGGGTAGATTGGATAGATTAGATAGTTTTTTTGGATCAGTTTCGTAGGTTTGATCGATTCGATGGTTTGATCGATGCATGAAGCGGATACGATGGATCTAAGATCTATCTAGTAGATAAGAACTAGATAGATTAGATAACCCAGATTAGATAGATTAGATAACTATCAAATATAAGATCGCCAAGATAGATTAGATAACCCAGATTTGAAACATCAAATAGATAATTATAGGTAGATAGGATAGAGAATAGAGATAAGAACTATCAGATAGATATGGTGAATCAAAAAATCGATAAGAAAGATAGACGCGATGAAGACGACATAAACAATTAAGAGACATATACCCAAGATAGATAGGATGGATGATATAGATGAAAAGCCTGATTTATATATATTTATATATTTGACAGGTCTGATAGTTTAGACTGACTAGATAGATTAGATAAAGTGGATGTTTTAGATGGATTACTGATGATTACTGTACGTCAAGCTTATAATATATATATATACATACTGATAGGTTTGGACTAGATGAATTAGATGGATTTTGGATTAGATGAATTAGATGGATTTGATAGATAGAGAAATAGATAGATAGATGGAGACAGATAGCGATAGATAAATGCATAGAGAGAGATAGAGCAACATAGATAGAAATCTAGATTGATAGAATAGAAAGAATGATAGATAAATATATATATATATTTATTTATTTAAAGATTGATAGACAGGCAGACAGACTGACTGACCGACAGGCAGACAGATAGATAGATAAGTAGAAAGATAGATCGATCGATAGATAGATAGATAAATAGATAGAGAGTTAGATTATTCTTTGTGCAGTCTACCCAGCTCAAAACTTCCGAATGTGCCCAGTCATGGTGAACAAGTTTGAATTCTTGATAATCCACATGAGAAGGATGCACAGATGTTCGCAGATCTTTCACGTGACAGTAGTCGCCCCTGAGCAATAACTACCATTGGCAATATGCTAGGTCAATCTTGGATGGGTAGCTTAATTCTTCAATCTTTTGCTATAATAAGAATATCTACTGTACCAACCAGCTGATTTCTTTTAGTTTTTGCGTGGTATCTAAGATAGGTAATGCTTAAAAAAACACTGCATGTTAACTTACTGGTGCTAAACGCAGGGAAATTTCGGGAATGATCCCAGTCATCACTAGTAATAATCATCCCAGCAACCCCCAGCAACCCCCAGCAACCCCCAGCAACCCATCCATTCCCTACGTCTAGCAACAGTCAATGATCATCAGAATTAGTAATCATCAGTAATCCATCTCAAATCATGGTTAATAATATTAAATAATGGTTATATATATGGTTATTATCATATTACTATTAACCATTATTTACCATTATTAGATAGTTAATGATTCCAGATTCCAGATCCCATGGCTTTTCTCACTGGACGGGTGATAAAAGGTGGATTTTTTCTCCAAAAACGTGGTATGAAACGAGTGTTTCACGTGGGCATGAAATGTGGTCAACTACTAAATATTGTTAATAATGGTTAATGATGGTTAATAATATTTAATAATGATTAATAATGGTTGATAATCTTTAATGATGGTTAATAATGGTTAATGATGGTTAATAATGGTTAATAATTTTTCATGATGGTTAATAATGGTTAATCATGATTAATAATGGTTAATGCTGGTTAATAATCTTTAATAATGGTCAATAGTTGTTTTTAACGGTTCATGATGGTTAGTCAATGTTAATCATTTTTAATAATGGTGAATGATGGTTAATAATCTTCAATAATGGTTTATAATTGATAATAATGGTTCATGATGGTTAATGATGGTTAATAATGGTTAATAATGGTTAGTCATGGTTAATCATGGTGAATAATATTTAATAATGGTTAATAATGGCTGATAATGGTTAATAATGGTTGATCATGGTTAATAATGGTTAATAACGGTTAATGATGGTTGATAATATTTGATAATGGTTAATATTGGTTAATGATGGTTAATAATGGTTAATAACGGTTAATCATGGTTAATAATATTTAATAATGCTTAATTAAAAATGGTTAATAATTGTCAATAATACTTAATAATGGTTAACGATGGTTAATGGTTAATGATGCTTAATAATAAATGGTAAATTATGGTTAACATGGACGACGACGACGACGACGTTGACGACGACGACGACGACGACCCAGCAGCGCCTAGGTCACCCAGCGGCGCCGGCGGCAGCCTTTCTTTCTCGGTGGTGGACGGCAGTGGCTCTCCCAGTCAGCTACGGCGCAAGCTGATGCTGTCGGTTGGCGTGGTGGCAGGTGCGCCGTCCCAGGGGGGCATGGACTGGAAACAACACTGTGAAACAATGCAAATGGTTTAAAATTCGTATATAGTATGTTATATATATATACACGGTACTTATAATGATGGAGTTCGAGAAGCGCATGATAAATGGAATATTACACTGATTGTTCCAAGTAATAGAATACTATTTTTGGAATAGTTTTTTAGTGTAATCCAACAATAGTATAGTAGCATCATACAATGCATTATGGATAATTGGAGTATTATCATGATCTATAGTCATTTTATAACATGGTTCGGTTGAATATGTTACATGTTTAAGATCGCCGTGTAGTGCACTATAATAGTGGGAGTTTTGACAAACAATGATACATAACAGAACTGGTTGGTGGTTTGGAACATTTTTTATTTTTCCATATATTGAGAATAATAATCCCAACTGACTTTCATATTTTTCAAAGGGGTTGAAACCACCAACCAGAGAATTTCAGTATATCTCAGCCTAGTATTGATTGTTTTTATAGCCCCTATCACTACAAGTTGTGGCCCCCAATCCATGGCTAAGTTGGCGAACATGACTCAAGAACTATAGTTTATGACAATCGTAACTATAGATAATTCATATTGATAACTCTATATAACTATAATTATCTCAATAACTGGCTTATGCTAGATATAACGAAGTAGATAACTTTAGTTAGTGGCATAGAAATTCACCAAGAGTCAGTTGTAACTGGAAGACCCCACCTTACAGGGATGCACCATGTAGATGTCCTGGGGACCTGGACATGATGGTCAATCATGATTAACCAAAAATGGTGCTCAATGTTCAGCAAAAAAAGTGATTGATCATGATTGTATGGTGATTAAATCATAATATTAATGATTAATAATGATTAAGAATGATTAATAATGATTAATAATGGATATCAATGGATTAATAGGAGGCTGCTGAATGGTGCTTCCCAATATTAATCCATTCTGATAAATGCCAAGTCCCAAGTCATTTGGCGACGTTTGGTGGAGATCTTCAAGGCTGTGGCGAAGCAATTGGTCCAGTGCCGCCAGCACGCTTGGACGCCTCCGGGCATGGTCCAGTTATGGTTCCCATATGGAGAAGGGTCGAGGAGTACCAGTTCTTCCTCAAATTCGAAACGACTGGGGATGAGATTCGTGGTGCGTTGGAAGGAATTGTGGCTAACAGCTGGAATACTCGATGACAGACTTGCTAGCACCTTGCATCCGCTGTGAAGTGAGGGAATCGATACTGGGTATATACCTTTGAGATGGTGCACGTGACAGGGAGCTGCAAAGACTTCTCACCTCTAGGTTGTTTCAAGCTCGTGACATCGTATCTTGGAAATTGATGCAAGCTTCGTGCACGGTAGTGATTTGTGAATGGTTATGGACCTTGTTTGAGTGTGATTGAGATTTTGCAATGGACGGGCCGATAGCAGGGCTGAGCAGGTTGGAGTCGACTATTCCCACTTGTGCGGAGCTGACAACTCGATGAGCTTAGCTCGGTATCAACTTGGGAACTGAGATGCACGTGCAATCGCTGCGGAAAGCCGGGCTAGTTATCAAAGATGAAGGGGACCCTTTCGACAGTCAAACATGACTGCAAAACTGACAGATGTTGGGAAAATCGTTTGTTTTCGGGTGACCATGGTACACTTGATGATGGAATTGTCAAGCATCGTTTGAATCTGAAACAAACTACGTAAAATGTAATTCAAGCCCTCGGGATTTGTGAGTTTCGTGAGTTGCTCTATAATTCAGCCAGATCTTGATCTATCAACGGTTCAATAGATGTAAGGGACCCCAAATTGCCGTGAATTGTGCGTGTTCCAATTCTGGAGACAGCCATCTATAAATGTCAAGTTGGTGATATGCCCACCATTGCCCATCATATCCAATTATATCCAATTATGGTATGGGCAATATTGCCATTATATGCATTATTACTTATATCATATATCCATTATAACCATCTCACCATGATATACGCATCATTGCTTAAATTTTCGTAAGATGGTTAGAGGTTTGATACCTTCAAGGTGGTGCCCCCGGTCAATAGCGTTCAGTTGGTGCAAATAACTCCCATAACTATGGTTTTTGTTGGTGATATATCTATAGTTAATGGGGTTTTAACCAATTTATAACGTTTGGGGGGCACCACCTTGTTCCTTTTTTTAAGGAAAGGCCATCCAGCAGGTTGGCTCTGGTGAATAACACTACTGGACTATCTCATTGATAGTTGAATTGTAACCCCACTAAGCAGTTACATAATGTTACATATCCCATTTATCTGCATGAATGGTATATGATATATATATATATACATATATGGGTATATGATATTATATTATGAGATCTCATTGATAATGCTGGGTAAATTTAAGCACGACCTCACTGTTCTCCCGAAACCTGGAATCATGGTTTTTATAGGGAAATCATCCCCAAATGACCGAACTATTCAGGTTAGTGAAATATTATAATTTACCCAGATAATGTTACATATCCCATTTATGGGCATGAAATGTATAATGACCTCGCATCGTGACGTCACTTGAACGATGGTTTTTATATTTGGCGAATCGTCTCCAAATGATTGGCCCAACAAATAACAATCCGGCCAGATAGTACGGAAGACTTGGAGGATTATCTCACTGATCGTAACTGGTTAGTAACCATGGTTAGAACAGCATTTATTTATATAGGTCTTTATATATATATAGAGGTTTTAGGTAGGTATAATTCAGCCAGATTTTTACTTCGGTTGTAGCTCCGCCAAGCACCGTCCATGGATTCTCCACAGTTTCCCTTTTTCAGCGCCCAGACAAGCCCACGGAGCAAGACGACTCGCGCGCCGTGGAGCGAGCGGATTCAGATGAGGAGCTTGGGGTGACGACATCTAGACTCCACTAGGGTTTCTTGGAAGTTCGTATTTTAAAATCACTTCAAATGCTCATTGGAGTTGTGTTAGGAACATGTTGTTTCAGCACTTGTAAGATTCCGCTAGGGCAAGTGAAAGTTGATGGTGGCTAGGACCCACCGAAGGTGAGCTTTTTGGATGGGAATCTTTGAGGCTGCGAACAGCAGAAGTTTAAGAAGCCATGAATTTTCACTGAGATTCGCCGTCGGCACCTGTTTTTGGGCCACGGATCCCATCTGAACTGCGGTGAAGTCTGTGCCTCTGGGATGAGAGTGTGGCTTTTAGGACTGTTCAGAAGCACAAGAAATTGTTTTTTTTTATAATAGGGCTACCCCCAGTAATCATCCATTTTTGTTTGGGGATGTTCCATGAAATCAACCATCCAGCGAACTTGGGGTACCTCCATTTTGCTGTAGGAAACCCCCATATCCAAAAGATGCGCGGCTCCCTTTCCAAAATGTCAAGGGAGTTTCAGCCTGTTTTTTTCGGTGATCTTCTGCGACTCTTGAAAATGGCACCTGTGACCACTTCCAGCAGAGTGGTGTACAAGCTTGTAGCACAAATTCAATATAATATAATATAATATAATAGAATATAATATAATATAATATAATATGATATAATATAATATGATATTTATACGATATATTGAATTATGACATCTATATATATATGTATACATATGATATATTGATAATATAATTTAATATATTATAATTTAATATAATATAATTTAATATAATATAATATGATATGATATGATATAATACTATATAGATACATATATATATATATACATGTTTCTGTCAGTCTACCGGCTCTCTTTTTTTAATTTGCAGATCGTGAAGATGGCACAAATGTCTGGCTGCTTCTGGTAGATACAGAATTCCATGTTTTGCAGGATGGCATGTTTGATTGCAAAAACAGGGTACAGCACCCTGGAATCCATTGGTCCGGATGAAGTATATTGATCAACATTACGTCACCATCCCGTTGAACGGGTAGATCATCACAAAAACTCAAAGGCTGGTGATTTATGAAACAGTTCCGCCAGATTTGTTTTCAAAAACGCCGTCTATTGCCATCCATTTTTACACCTTTTGCTATATCCTATGGCTCGGTGAAACTATGTTTTTGTCGGGTACCGTGTGATAATGCAACATAGCTATGGAAAATCAAAAAACATGTTAGGTAAATCATCTATAAACGGGCCATGTTCCACAGCTATGTTCAATTCCCAGAGAGTAAATCTCCAATTTTCCTAATGAGATTCATATACAAGTGACCAATTATGTCCCAGTTAGATACCGCCATTTTTGGTGGTTAAGTCCACATCACACCATTCAATTTTGTTTGATGGATTCGACGAGGCCGTAAGGAATCTTTGGGATTCTACGAAGGTTCCTAGGTTTCAGCAATGAATGCGATTTTTCACACGTAGGCGGTAGCAAAACTGCCTACCTAGTTGACATTAGCAGATCTTGCCCAACATCTAGAGAAGAAATACCAATCGGATGCTTTTTTGGGGTTGCTGGGTTGATGTACCGCATTGATGACTGTTCCTTTGCAATCCTGTTTGGCCCACACTCTTTTCATGACAAAAAAATTGGGAATGTCTGCAATGAATAAAGACTAAAGTCTGTGGCTAACTAGATACAGTATGCACTTAGCTCCGACCATAGCCACTTAGCTCTGAGTTCCACTTAGCATCGCCATGATCAAGGGGATGGTCATCAACCCATTGGACGTGTGTCCCCAATGCTATAGCATTCCAGTGATGACCAATGCTGCACAGCATTTCTTGACAATGGGACCTACCGTATTCAAAAAACACCAATGCTGTCACATCCGCTCCGTATCCCCCGATTCAACGTTGTTACACCGCTTTACTTGGAAGGGCCTTCGAAAAAGTACAGCCATTGCAGTTGATGCCAGCTTATTGGTCAACAACATCACCCCGGTGTGCAACGCAGACCAATCAGCAGCCCTGTGCACTTGCGAGTTGCCAGTATTGAGGTAGACGAGGCGGAAAACCGCTACAAGCAGTCATTCCTCAATATTCCGCACAGATTTGGGTGCAGGTGCTAGCCAAGTCTGTTGGCAACCAGGCGCCAAAGCTTTGTGGTCTCTATAGCCGCCGCGCTCATAGGAGCTCAGGAATAGGCTTGGGACAGGCAAACCCCCGACACTGGTTCGAACGCCCAGACAACGGTAAACAGACAGTTCTCCCGATACCGCTGTTGCGATGAAACACCGGTCCACATTTGGGATTTCCACCTTTTCGCAATAACAACATAAACGTGGCTGGGCAATTGGACACAGCAGCCTTCCAGCTTGAAACTTGCACTTGGCCCTGAGCCCAGCTTCAGCACCACAGCCCCAACCCTAAGGCCCTAAGGTCGGATCGCAACACGTTTAGTCGCCAGCGTGAGTTGGCTGCACCTCCGTTCGCAGTGCATGTGCGATGGGTATGGTAGTGACACTTGTTTTTTTTTGGGTTCGCACAATGTACATACATACAGGAACAGCAGCATTAGCATGAGCATTCATATGTTCATTTACGTTTACATTACACTACATTACATACATGCATACATACATACATGCATCCATGTATCCATGCATACATACAGACAGGTACAGGCATGCATGCATGCATGCATGCATGCATACGTACATACATGCATATGCCCAGAAACATATTTATATATATATATATATGTGTGTGGTTTAAATATTGATGCATTCGTGCATACGCCACAGGCAGGGGCATGCCAGGAGATCCAACAAGGCCTCCTCGCCACCAGCAGTTTCTGTGCTTTGGCTGATGCTGCAGGCAAGACCCCCAATGCACGGCAAGACCACGCACGGTCAATCCTAGTATATAACCACTGGGGAGAGTTATTTCTGAATCAAACAGCCCAGTTGTCGGTAATGCGGGACTGGCGTTCATCAGGTGAAGTCGCACAGTTTCGTACTGATGGTTCTTGCCTATAGGTCCTACAGTTTGCATGTATGATACGGCATGATGGGATGAGAGAGGCGGGATGTGGCGAATCATTGCTGAAAAGATAGCGGGCTGTCAGTGTCTTGCTATGTTCAGAGCGTTTTTGATTTGGGTCTGTCTGAGCATAACCAAGTTTATGTGGAAACTGATGACAAACCTTGCGAATTTGGGTTCCATGTTTGCATATTTTTTGCTTATTGGCAGGTTTTTTTCCACGTATAGCTGCACTGCTGTGAAAGTGCAAATTGGGATGAAAAGTTTTGAGTTGGAAACACGGGTGGAGGTTTCCAAAAATGAAGGTACCCCAAATCATCCGAAATTGTACTTTTTTCGTATTGAAACCCATGCCTTTCTGGATAAGCCTTTTTAAGAAACCCTATGTGTTGAATAGTTTACTGTTGCAGCGAAAGGGGTCTACAACCATAGTCAAAGGGTTAACCTATCCTGATTTTGCAGGCTACTGCCATTGCTTTCCTTATAAATAACAATCCCCCGTAAGTATATAACTATTTGCATCGGTGATATCATCAATGGATTGGTTTAATGGAAAATCTACAGGAAACCATAGATTTTCCCAGTAAATATGGGTTTTTCCTGAAAAAAAATTCCCTTAAACCAATCCATTGATATCAAGTGAATCAAGTAGTGGCATTTGGGGTGCAGGCGCAGTGGAGGAGGTGGTGGTTCCAGATGCATTGACCCAGCTGCGTCAGCTCGAGGCAGGTGTGGCATACATCTCTTTTTATGGTAAAATGGTGTGATCAAACATCAAATTTGGAAATGCCTGGGTAAAACTTGGAAACATACTTTGATATTAAGTAGCCCTTTCCTCCAAATGAGAACATACAAATCAGCTACGTTTGCAGGGTTTTCAAAATTGGCCATGGGATGCTATGGGTACATAATTTACAGCTTTACGGCTGCTAATGTTAGGTCCGGAAAGATCAAAGCATCAAATGCCTTCTCTTTCTCTGCAATGCATCCGGGAACAAACCACCCAGAAAACATGTCGTTTTTCAAGGGCCCTAAGGCCATGTTGTTGGTTGTGGGTTGCGGGCCTTCGGTTGAATTGCGGTCTAAAAACCTTCCCATGATTTTTCGGCGCCCAACATCAGCTTACCCGTTCGGGACGTTGCCTTTGCATCGCAGGTAGAGATGGAAGGTGTTGTGGAGAAATGGACCCGCACCTTTGCTGCCACAGAGGCTGACGGGGCGCAGGAGTTGGAACAGTTGGGATGGTGCATTTTGTGAGTCATGAGGGCCATGAACATCAAAAGGGTTTGCCAACAGGGTATGGATCAATACCTATTAATACCATTTTTAGTGGGATGAACATCCATTTACCAGCTATTTTGATGTTCACCAGGGGTATAAGGTTTTGACACACTGCCAACATACGAACTACTTGAGACATTTCTACGCTCCCCACCCATCTATACGCTTACTCCAGAGCAATGCAAGACCTGTGACGTGTGGTTCTTGCCCGTGGGACGTTACCCCTGGCACTTGTTGCGAGAAACCGCGATTTAATGACTGGGACTTAGTAGCATGCTGGGCATTGATGATGATGATGTTGATGATGATGATGATGATGCTTGGCCTCGCGCAAATTTTACTTGGTGCTACTCAGCGTTTCTGACACAGGTGGCTTCTGGGCCATCTGCCCAGGTGAAAACATACCCATTTAGTTAGCTGCTTCCTAATGCCACCGCGCATGGTTTTTTTCCGCAATCAAGGTCTACACGCGCAAAGAATAGCATAGCGCCATCCCCCCGGGCAAATATTGGTTTGGTAAAGCCATGCTCCCGGCGTGGCTGCTAGCACAATCCTAGTAGAACATCAAACGCGAAGAATCTCCGGCTTGAATCTATTTTGGTGACATGTGCTGGCCGCATTTCAATGACAAACAACCGCGCATCATAACTGACTTGCAGGTGACCCTCTGGTAATTGATTTAACAGTTTGCTATTGAAAATAACCATAGAAATAGTGGATTTACCCATTATAGGATGGTGATTTTCCATCGTTTTTTGTATGTTTCCCAGAGGGTACCTGTTTCATCGTGTTGCTATTTCGTTGCGTTTCGATTTTCGTTGACACACCCCTTCGTTTGTCACCCAGGTGACAATTCCCAAGCCTGTAGCACCAGTGAACGCGCTGTGATGCAGTTGGTTTTCTGTTTGCGTGTTTAAGAAATGGGGTTTGCCATCAAATAACCATCCTAAGTGCAAACATGTCGATCACAATCATTGGATGTGTTTTGTCAGAGGAATTCACTAGTTGATGGTTGTTGAAGGACATTTTGAGTGTTGTTTTTTGGCCACTCAAGAGGTTCAAAACATTGGTGTTATGTCCACTTTTTGTCAAAAAGTATAAAATCCGTTCCTTGTATCCGCCACTGGCAAGTAAGTCAGCGGGATGATATTAGCACCTCGTCCCATTAATTATCAATGGTTATCAAATATATATATATATCACTAATTATAACCATATCCATTATAACACTATTGATAGCACCTCATCCATTACAACCACTCATCAATTATACCTATCAATGGTTATCAAATACTGTATAAATGCGGTGCATCCATCCAGTTTTATCATGCTGAAGCCATGAAAAACCATCCATTTTTTGGGTCTGTCCGAAAATGAGGAATACTGCAAAAATGATTCAAAAGGGCAATTTCGGCAAGGAAAATGACCATTAACAGGAGGATTTAGGGATGCCCCACTTTCAAACAAAGCCATATATGAGGTGTTCCAGATACAGGACATTTTTAAGGATAGCCTATTATATCCATCGATTAAAATTTGTTTTTCTTCAATATGATTGAGATGTTGATAATTATATATATATATATATATACATATTCATAGATAGACATAAATATATACATATATATATATGTATGTGTTTTTTAGAATAAGAAAGGATTGCCTATCATATCCACCCAATGTTTCGTTCTATCCATCCAATGTTTGGTTCAATCCTGTGCTGGAAGGCAGACTGCCGTGCCTTGCTTCGTTTCTTTGGCTTGGCCAAGGGCGCCCTTCATTCGGCCGCGCAGGAGTTGTGCCTTGGCCAAGGTATCCAAGGTATGCGGAAGCGCTTTTTTTGTTTTGGTTCACTAGTGTTCACTGATCCATGAAACACCAAAGGATGAATAAAAAAACAAACTGTTCACTCACATTGCCCATAAACCATTACATCATAAACCATTAAAACATACACATTAACATTATTATCATTCTTAGTAAAACATTAGTGGTTACTGTACCCTTGGGTAAACGTTCATATTGATGTGGAAAACCTCTGGTTTCCCTAGGAAAATGATCTACAAATAGTGGGCGTATACTTCCCAAAGTTATCAGATACAATTTGGTACGCCCGTTCCAGTTATGTTTGTAGGTTTATAACCCCATTAACTAGCTCGATATATCTACCCTAAGTCCTAGTGATTGGAGTTATGCTCACCAACTTAGTTTTTCTTTGGGTCACCACCGTGTTAGTAAAGCAATAGTAAACTACCCATATTTTGTTGCTTTATACAGAGGGTTATACCACCCATTTACGGTATAATTGGGGATAATTTACTATTGCTTGATTAACATTACCATTGTTGATTGGTTATTATAGGGATTTACCATTTACTATTGTTGATAATTTACTATTACCATTTACTATTGTTGATTACCATTGTTCATTAACATTACCATTGGTTATAGGGCTTCTATTGCGTTGTACCATTTTTCATTGGGAGCTTCTCATAATTGTTGAGAATCCCGACAAAAAGCCAGGCTTCGAAGGGACGATTCGGAGAAAATCTTCACCCAAAATGCTCGTTGAACTGGGTGAATGATCTACACATTGGCGATGGTCCATTGCTATGTTTGATATTGTTTGATTATCGGAGGGTGACTGTTGGGTTTATGGTGATGTAACAGCTATACTAAGGCGTGTATAGACCAACTTTTAGATGGATGAAATATGATGGTTGTCCTTTAACATACGGGGATATAATGGGGATACAACGGGTAGTATGATGGGTATAATATGGTATTTTCTGTATCTCCGTAGAGTTGCAAGGTGATGACCCAAACAGAATAGTATGTTTGTCAGTCATTTCATCAGCATTTATTCACTGTAAAGGCCTCACTGCGGTGTCACTGGAATGATGTTTAGGGGTTTCTGTTATCCCAAAATTGGTTGAGGTCATTTTGTTTCAGGTTTCTGAATTGCTAGTAGCTATGTATTTATACATAGCTGCATTTGGAACTTTAGGGCTGCAAATGTTTGGGCCGGAAGAACAATAGAGCCTATTGAATAGACGGTTAATTCAAAATATGTTCCCACAGAGTCAATCATAAAATGTTGGGTAAGATTGGCTATATGGTTACATCATGTTACATCGCATTGGCCGAACTCACCAAAAATATCCAAAAATAGTGATAGTGATAGTAATAGTTATCTATAGTTATATCTACCATAAACCATAGAATTCAGCCATTTATAAACCAACTGAACGCTATCGACTGGGGGCCCCATCCTGAAGCAATCAACCCGAATTTCTATGGGGTACCTCGACGCTCCAAAGATGGATCCTGACGAAAAACCGGGATATTCGACAGGGATTAGAGGTTTTTAGGTAAATCACAAGCACTTTTGGGGGATAAATAAGTTGGTCATTTCTTTTTGACCCAGTTTTAAAGTGTTTTCCCTTTCTCCCTTTCGCAGCCCTTAAAAAGTGCAAAGCGAAACGCGTTCTGGCAGCCGGCAATGGAGAAAACCAACAAACCACAGAAAACAGGAAGATCGCAGCAAGCCGGTTCGCAAAAAAAAAACTGACCAAAAGTCTGACGAAACAGAAGTGGAAATTCATGTTCAGCTTCCCCCGGCGACTTGGATTTGCTACCTGGATTTGCTAAAAAAAATCTACTGGTTGGTGGTTTGGAACATTTGGATTATTTTTCCATATATATTGGGAACGTCATCATCCCAACTGACGAACTCCATCATTTTTCAGAGGGGTAGGGCTCAACCACCAACCAGACAAATATGGAAAACCATGATTTACCCAGTAAAGATTTGATGATTTTGTACCACTAATATTTTTCAGAGGGGTGGCTCAACCACCAACCAGTTAATAGAGTTACCCCCATCGCCTGATGAAAACGTCGGGCAAATCGACCCATCACAATCTGATGATAGAAAAACCCCGCACAAAATATTCGGTTCGTCTTCCGTGATCCCACATGAACCACGTTTCGTCATTGGGAATTTCAGGAACCGATAAATTGGAGGTACCTACAATGTGAGGCCCCCAAGATAGCTAAGTTGGTTTATAAATCCAATAACTATGGTTTATGGCATTTATAACTATAGTTACTGGGGCTTATAAACCAACTTATAACTGGGGGGGGCCCACATTGTACCATTAATATAAGGCCTATTTTTCAGGCCTATGTTTCAGAGAATATCCTCGTAAAATATGGCCAAAAATATGGTACGTTTACGTACCTCCACTTTAGGATCCTGAAATTCCCATTGATTTAGTTTTCGCTCGAAAAAAACATAAGATGAAGAAAAGGATCACGTTGGTTATGTGCATGATCTGTGTCCAGGCTCTTGAAATCCCGTTCTTAAATCTTTCCATCGATCTGCAATCGTTCTGCAACTATTCAGTGCTTTTGGTTTTTTCCTTTCATTGTCTATTGTTGTAATGGCGCGCCAACGAATGCGTGTCAGATTTGCACAAGGAAGGTGCCTGGTGATCTGGTGGGTGGTCACTTAAAGTTTTTTGATTGCAACCATTTCCAGAAAAAGAAGAAACATATACACACTGGTTGATGGTTTGGAACATTTCATATTTTTCCATATTGGGAACAATAATCAATAATCCCATTTGACTAATATTTTTCAGAGGGTTGCTAGAAACCACCAACCAGACACAGAATTCACGAACGATAACAAAATGATGACGAAAACGAGAACTTTTGGCATCAAAAATCATGGTCCCTTCGAGACACTGCGTAATCTGTTCCTGGGAACGTATAGTGTCCGAAGAAGGGCCCCCTTTGTGGGGGTCTCATGGCAAATCGCGAAGTTGGTGAACATCACTTGGCGAATTTTAGGTTGATAAGGGTTGATATAGATGATAGAAAGAACTAGATCGAACGAGTATTCATGGGTGTTATCAACCAACGGTACTCTACTATCTGAACTGGGCACAAAGTGGGGGCTAGCAACAAGCTCAGCTAGTTAGTTCGTGCGTTTGCCTGGTATTTGTGGGAATCGATCAGCACCAACAAAGAAAACCCCGGTAGCCGGTAGCCCATCCAAAATTGGCCATGTTCATCCCAGGTTGCAAGCGTTGACCACCTTTCAGCAACAGCTAAGATGCTTGGCATTGCAATGATTGTACCGGAGCTATGTCAGTAGCCACTGGTGATTTTTAGCAACGACTTCATGACATCACCGAAGGTGATGGTTAGTAAGGGTAATGAAGTACCACAAGCGGTCTTTAGTTAGGTATAGTTTAATGGATTACCTTCAATTTATCATATTTACACGCGTACATACCAATATGCAGTTAAATGGTACATCTATAATCATCTATAGTAAGCCCCAAAAAAGATAGACAAGTAATTCATCCCACTAAAATCGTGATGAATTGAACCTTTTCTACCTTTGGGGAGTTACTGAACATATTGTGAATTGTGGATGGTCGCGAAATCCGAATTACCAGTTGGTAGATGGGCAAAATCGTGCTTTACGATGGGCAAAATCATGATTTACCCCGTTAAAACCCCATGAAATTTATTCATAGTTGCATATACCCTCTGGTAATTTGACAGTTCGCTATTGAAAATGGCCCATCGAAAAACAGTGATTTACCGAACTTAAAGATGGTGATTTTCCAGTTCGCAAACTGTTAGTATAATATATATATACACAGTAACGACATTCAAATATGTGGAGGGCGGGCCAGACAGCGAGGCCCAGGAGTTAGTATAAAATACCAGTTCGTATATTTTTCCATGTAGTTACCGTATGTTTTTCCATGTTTTTCCAATTGTCAATGGATTGGTTTAAGCGAAAAAATCTTAACCGGAAACCATAGATTTTCCCATTAAATATGGGGGATTCCTGTAAATTTTCCCTTAAACCAATCCATTGATACATATATACAGTACATATATAATCATATATAATATCATATTAGTATGATTAACACATTGATTAACCATATACTAGCCATTGGGATTAAACCATTCATCAATGATTCCTCCCAGGATTAACAGATCTGCTGAGTGGCTTCAGGAGTGGCTTGGGCAGAGGTCGAGCAGCACCAATCCAAGACGCCACGAGGTCCTCGCGGCACCAGTTGATACAGGGTGGTGCCCCAGTTCCTGAGCGTTCAGTTGGTGCCAATAAGTCCAATGTCACTATGGTTTTTGTTGGTGATATATGATGATATATCGAACTAGTTAATGGGATTACAAGTTATAACCCATTTATCACTATGGTTTATGGTTTATAGGTGATATATCTATAGTTAATGGGATTATAACCCATTTATAACTTGGGGGACCACCAGCTTGTAGGTGTGTTTTCCCATTCCAATCCCATTATTTACAGTGTTTCATAGGTGCCTAATAGTTCCCAACTGGTGCAGGATTTCTTCCATCCACAGTATGGAAGATGAATCACTGAAAAAATGAATGTTTAATGGGATATTATAGGATATTATGGGATGTTATTGGAATATTAATGGGACATATGATGTTGATATATATATTGTATATATTATTACATAAGATGTTACAAAGCAGATTGAAATGAGGATTTATGTAGGACAAATTGGAAGAAATTGTAGAACAGAAATTGGGACTTAAAATGATTATCAGATAAAGTAATCTTTAATTCTGGAGACATCCCAATTTATCTCAGTTCCCATTTATAAAATCAAAAATGGGATACAATTATATGATACAATCCCAATGGAGATTCTGAAATTCCAGAATATACGACCAACACAAATTAGGATTTATCAGATGATTAAAAGCAAAAAAAATGGACATCAACCAGGCAAAAATAATGGGAATCTAACAGGACAAATCCGATTTCTCGCGTGGATTGTGTGGGATGAAGAAGCGAGAAATATCGCGATATCTGGGGGATTAAATACGGGGATGCATTTCGGGAATATCATGCGATATACGTAGTATATTTATTAAACTTCAGTTTGGAGTGCGGATACCATATGGGATATGAAACCATTTATATACCCATAGGATCCATGTATGGTATATATGCTAACATTTGGGGTATATTGATGGTACATGTTACCATATATAGCATACATGGATCCTACGGGATATATAATACATAGCTATTTCAATTGGATACAATCTGGGGAAATCATCTACAAATGGGGGTAATAGGCAATATACTTCATGCAATTCCAATCATATGTTTGATATGAGTTTGCCCGAAAACGGTGTATATTCCCGAAGAATTACTAAGCAGATTCCAGAACATGATGGTGCTTACCCTATGTTCAGACACACTCATATATCATGATTAATCATAACAACATCACCCCGCAGTCGCTTTTGGGCAACCCAAAACCCGGATCCATGGTGCTATATATGGTATTATACCATACATCTGGGTAAATTATAACGACCTCACTGCGACCTCACTGGAATCATGGTTAGTAAGGGGAATCATCCCCAAATGGCCGAACTATTCAGGTGAGTGAAATATTATAATTTACCCAGATCTATATATTTCTTATACTTATGGCCATGGCTATTATTAGTTATAACTGGTTATTTCGATGGGATTATACATAAACCATAAATCTGGGTAAATCATAATATTTCACTAACCTGAATAGTTCGGCCATTTGGGGATGATTCCCCTATAAAAACCATGATTTCCAGTGAGGGAGAACAGTGAGGTCGTGATGGGAAATATTTTCTAATTTACCCAGCACAATTTGGATCATTTTCCCGGGAAAGCGTCGGGTTTTCCAGATTTATAGTGATTTAATGGGATTTTATAGTGATTTAATGGGATTTTATAGTGATTTAATAGGATTTTATAGTGATTTAATGGGATTTTATAGTGATTTAATGGGATTTATAGTGGTTTAATGGGATTTTATAGTGATTTAATGGGATTTATAGTGATTCAATGGGATATTAATGGGATATACCCGGGCTGGTAAACATAGAAAAAGCGACATGGAAGCCATGGCCCAGTCGAAATAGTTGATTTACACATTTTCATAGCATGGTGGATCTTTCCATCGTTTTTTGTATGTTTACCAGGCCGGGTACGTCGGTATACCCTTTCCTAGGAGCGTTGCGGTTGGACAAACAGCTGCTTCCATGGGAGATGCCCTTAATCATTGGACCCGTTTCCCATGGATTTCCCACAGGTCAAGTGTTACAAGGCCGGCCCCTAGATTCGATCGCTAAGTTCACACTTCACTTGGTGAACTGTTAGGTTTATGGAAGAAAAAAATGTTTTTGCTATGGTCTAGTAGTATTCATTGTGTTTTTTTAAGCAAGAAACATCACTAGTCAGGCCCCAGGCCCCAGGCTCTTATTTTGAAGTCATTCCTCATGGAAAAACGACCAAGCTTCAAGATATCCAGCAGCAAAAATGATGATGACGTGGGTAGTTTATGGCATTGGGTTTAATTACCACATTGCATCACCCATAGGATCCATGGTGCTGCTATATATGGTGTGCCATGGATCCCATCAATATACCCCAGTCATGTTAGCTTATATACCAGCACCATGGATCTGTCATGGGTCAGGAAACAAATAAGGGAAACCTTTCCGGATGCCAAGATTGCTTTATGTAGATTTGGATGGGAAACACCTTGAAAACTCACAGGAACCAAAGACAAGTGAAGCTACAAGATGACGTTCCTGTTCAAATTGTCATGTTTGAATTCCATGTTTCCTTTGCGGGGTGAGTTTGAACGGATTTGCGGGATTAACAAAACTAGGAAGGGACTGAACGCATTTTAGAGCAATTACGGGCCGGATATAATAAGCGATATTGATATGTAATTAGATATACATTGTATCTACATTATATATATATTATGTAAATATATATATAGCACCAACATATAACGCATTTTCCCAGGTACCATCTTTCTTTTTTCACAAAGCCATAACTTACAGTAGATCATCCACAGCACCTGAAAATCTTCGCAACCCCGAAAAAGGTCGAATTTGGTGAAATCCTCTTTTAAAAAAAGTTGGTTCCTATTATATCCATTATGAACACGCTCGACATGATCTCTCTATTTTGGGGCTTTTCATGGTTTGTCCTAAATGTATCTAAATGTTTCTTTAGTTTCGGGTTTATTTGAATTGGTTTTTGAATGCCCAGTTCGAAGCTGGTTGGTTCTTGGGGAGGTTCTATACAGGGGTAAATGTCCGAATTGAACATCAGCCAACTAACAAAGGGAATATAATCTAGGTCAACCAACTGGATGGGTAGTTTAATCCTTTTATCTTTTGCGATTTCAATAGGAATATAGTATCTTTAGCAGCAGGAAACCATAGGTATAAGGAGCAAAAACCTGGTGGTAGCATTGACTGTGCCTTAACCCTTCTTTTTTGGTTCAATATCAGTTGAAACTCGTATAAGAACCTGCTTACATTTTTTCATGGGCCGCCGCGGTGAATGCCATCGTTACAGCAGGCAATGAAGTGACTGTGTATAAAAGCCTTTGTGGGCTTTGGCGCCCTATCTTGGGATTACTTCCTCCACACCAACTTTTCCCTTATTTCTTGGCGACATACATTGGAGCGAGATTCTGCTCTGGCCGTGAACAGTTCCACGAGCCATGTGAGTTTATCGGTGGTAGCATGTCGCTGGCGACATTTTTGCAGCTCCTTGACTGCACTCCACCTACACGCAAAAAGGGGACAAATGGGTTTACTCTTCGTGAAGTTTTTGCTGCAGGGCATCTAAGATTGGCAATGTAATCTGAAACGGATATGTACGGCTTTTCAGCCGTGATGTTCTAAATTCCCATGGGGACATTGACCAGCCCCAGTTTAACATAGTTTAATATGAGTTCATGGGATTATGATGTTTGATATCCCATGGGATATTCATGGGATTTGATGGATTTCATGAGACATGAAGAGATATTATATAACTTGGTACTTGGTGGCTCATCCCACGAATCGTAAGTGGGTTAGTTCACCCCAGTTATAAGTGGATTAACCCTACTTATCCCATTTATAACTGGGGTTATAACCCACTTACGATTCGTGGGATGAGCCACCAAGTATAACTTGGTATAACGGTATAACGTGGTAAATCCAATGCAATAATCCCTCACAGGCCCTGGCCCTTCGGTGACACGAAATCGTCCCAGCCGTACATCGGCGGCTTGGTGATCGCAAAAAGGGCCATTTGACGATCACCGAAAAGATATCATGAGATCATAGCTTTCTTCCTTATGATAGCCATTTTGGGGCAATGGGAAGGGGTGAATTTTGTCAATTTTGGAGGTATACTCCAGACAGACCCTCAGGGCAATGTATATACATATATATATATATATTATACATAATGAGGATATATCCTGGGATATATGGATGGGATGGACCACAATGCATGGGATGCAAACATGATGGGGATAGAAGCAACAATATCATAACCTAGGACGTAAGGATGCAATGGTAATTGACAATAATGGATGGGGAAAGCATGGGAATCTAATGAGAATATAAATTGGGTAATTGACGATAATGGGGATAGTTGTCTGACTTGTTGCATAACATTGAGCATCTAAAAGATATTTTGTGTGGTGATATTCATGAGGATATACTGGGAATATACTGAGAATATAATCGGATATGATTTATAACGGTGTATAATATACGATGATTTGTATTTAAATGCTAACCAACAATTTGATATTTGGGCGTGGCTGAAAATTGGGTGTGCTCCCAAAATGGCTATTTGAGTGGCGAAACTGATGAACAATCTTTTCAAACTCACGAAAGGAAACAGCAAAAAACATGCGGCAGTTCTACCCGATTCTACCCACGAGAAGCATGGAGATAACACAAAAAAGTGTATAATAATGTGAAAAACTAATTATTGACAATTGTTCGCTTCCGAGTAGTAAGTAAGCAGTATTTCCCAAGGAGATAGGAATATAATAATAAGCAGGAATACGTATTATCAGATAGCCGCTTCCAGATCACAGTACCTATTCAAGATAACTTCTGAACAGGAACCCCAAAGTCGCCAGAATCCGGTATAGGGAAACTCAGATTCCGAAACATTTTTCGCTAGTTTTCAGGCAGCTGCTAGCTGCTAGCCTGGAATGATGGAAGAAGTGTGTAAACTGTCGGAAAAAGTCTCTGTCGGATACGTGATATATGAGGATTATTGTTGGCCCATAGTAACTGTGACAATAAGGGAACGAATAGGAGTAAAATCATCATCGCATGCACCACTTATGGTGATATCATGGTGATTGCAGTCATGTTTGGTTCATTCCAAAGATATGACATGTCATATGCCGACTCAAGCCAACATCTGTTGTGTAGCAACCAACAGATTGCCCTTTTTTCAGGGCCCATGGGGTCCCAATGGATACTGTTACCTGGCCCCAACGACAGGCTGCGGCTGCCGCTAGCGCGCTTCCTGGTCCTGCAGTGGCTGCGGATGCAACGGAGAGTGAAGCGACGCAGAGCGACAGCGAAGAGCGGGGGACCTTCCTCTCAGTGTGTAGCAATGAGAGCTGACGGCCTGTTCAGGTGATCAAAAATGAAATCCGGAAGATGAAACAAACTGGGGAAGCTGAAGAAGAGATAGAAGATTAATATGGATATTTATTATATAAAGAATCAATAAGGGGAGTTTTCATACTATATTGATCTTTGGTACTTTGGTCATAAATGGAGCTCCAGAAAACCTGCTGGCTTTCCACTATTTCTATGGTGATGTTCCAAATTTTTCGGGTACCAATTTTCTGAGAGCAAAACTGCGTTGTCTCAGGTGGGATTGGCCATTGATGGCATCATTGGACTTTCACATAGCGAAAACCACGGTTTAGAGTTCCCGAGCTTCAAGTGATGAAATGAGGGCCAGATTGAATCAGATTGAGCTGTTAGTTTGGAGGCTTTTTGTTGGCTATTGACTTCAATCCGTCTGGATTCTTTCCTATTTAAAATTTAAGACGTCCGTCAGGGCCATGTCAAGTGTTAAGTGTTGGCATTCGGCAAAGGCAAAGCCAAGCCGCGCGACTGTTGCAGGAACGGTTGTCATCACATAGCTGGATGAGTGGTAAAGGATTAAATAAATATACATGGATAAACAACTGATTAGTAATGTGTTCAAATGTTTCAACCTATTGGGATGAATGAGTGATTAGTGTTCAAATATTTTGTTCAACCCACATGAAATGGATTGTGATGTGTTCAAATAGTTCAAATCCCGTGCTGCTTCAAGATTGTATCAAATTGGGAATTATCACCATGAAACGGGGAAATCCTATCCACCAGCAAGAAAGGGGCGACATTGTTTTTTTTCACTCCTCAACTTGCCATCTTTGGATGAGTATAGCTTAGTACTTCAATCTTGTGCTACAGACGGGAATATACTATCCGTTGAAGAATGCAGAGTATCTCAGATTGGGCTTGCACAATTTATCCTGGTCAGATCCGTACACTGGGAATCAAGGTCAAATACGCATAGTATCATCCATATCATATACATATATATATACATACAATGTGTATATATATATATACATATACAGTGTATGTATATATATATATATTAAAACATTGTATCCCCAAATGATGTGAAAATCCCTACAGCTCATGGCCCTGAAACGATCTGTGTTTCGACTTCAGCATGGCTTGTTCCGGGGATGGACCGAAATAGTTTTGATTTTGAAATTTCATCACTAGATTCACTATAAATCTATCTTATTTTATCTAATCGACCCATCTATATCTTTACAGTCTTTACAGTCTTTACAATTATTTGTACTCTTTAAACATGGGACGACAAATGTAACGACAATCAGGTGGTTGGATTGCAGCTTCAACAAATCAGGAGGTATGGGTATTCGTTCCAAATATGTATACCCTCCTGGGTCAACAGACTAGTTAGATACAGGCTGGGGCCCTCAAGATAGCCAAGTTGGTTTACAAGTGGCTGAATTCTATGGTTTATGGTAGATATATAACTACATATAGATAACTATGGTTAATGGGGTTTATAAACCAACTTATAACTGGGCCCCATCCTGTAGTACTTTAATCTTTTGCTATCGCTGGTCAAATGTACAGCTAAAAATGTTCGATTTTTCGTATCTAAGTTTCACCATCCAGTACTTAGACATAGCAAAGGGAATAAACACGGACTAAATGGAGGTATTCATAGGAACATCGAACTAAATCATGGATTTGTTTTTCCCCATGGAAAATCCACCATTTGGGGAATCTATAGTGAATATTTTTCATTTTTTGGGAACCCCTTAAGCAAATCCAAGAAATAGGCCATGCTTATCCATTTTTCCAGCAAACGACGTTTGACCGGAGGCTAAATCATGGTAAATCCATGAAAAAATTATCGATATCCACCACAGTTCCTGGTGTTTTCCATGGGGAATGGACCAAAAACAATTGGACGACTCTTGACCATCTGGGTCACCAACCTGGGTTCGAGATTTCCCAAGCTAAGACCTACTGGCATCCAGGGAGAAACTCGCGCGCAATCCAACCACTGCATTGTACAAAGAGACGGCCGCGAAAAATCTGGCGAGAGGAAAACGGGGGCATGGGGTGCATCAGGATGAAATCCAGCTGGTGGCTTCTAAGATGGGAATTCTTCAACAAGTTTGTCTACATTGAGGATGTTGCGTTGTTACCTTCAAAAGTATAGTATAGACATGTATAGACAATAAAAGTGCCTTTATGTGGCATTGGCAATAGTGTTTTTGTTTTTTGTTTTTTTCAATTGTTGTCAATGTTTCTTCCTTCACAATTAAATTATTAGCGAAGTTGACTTTCATGTTTTTTGGATAAACGGCTCAAATCAGTATCGAATGGATAGTACTTTATGCTAAGAAAAAGATGTACCTTCTGGTAAAGTAACATAGCTATTGTAAATCACATTTTGTTCATAGGTAAATCATCTATAAATTGATAATTGTCCATTGCTATGTTCGTTTATTGCAGGGTATCATGAAGATGGGAGGGTTTGGCAGGGACAGGATTGAAGCTTCTTTACGCAATGTTTGTGTGTGTTTGCCCTGTATTTGCTGTTGTGAGACCCGACGATGTCATACATGTACAATCCGTCGTTTTTAACCATAGTAGGGGAATCTTTTGACTCATCCGAAGAATTTGGGATAATTTGGCAGGATGGGGCCCCCCAGTTATAAGTTGATTTATGACCCCATCTAAATATAGCTATTTGCGTATCATACACCAACTTGTTACTATAGTTATAAACCAACTGACCGCGATTCCGAACTGGGGCCCCATCCTGGGGTATAGCCAATGTCGACCCAGAAAATTAGGGATGTGGATCCAAGGGACTCTCCAGTGGGTTACCCTCTGGTGAACTAACATAGCAATGGAAAGATCCACCCATTTTTCATGGGAAAATCCACTATTTCTATGGCCATTTTCCATTGCTATGTTAGTTCACCAGAGGGTAATTCACCCCAGTTTTTTCAGTGGATCAACCCGCTCCTTATCCCATGTAAATCACTGGGGTTATAACCCAGTTACGAGTCGTGGGATGAGCCACCAAGTACGACCATCATCTATAAATGGTGGATATTGCATTGCCATCAATGGGAATTCCAGGATCCTAAAGTGGAGGTACTGTATGGTACTGTACCATATAAGGCCATATTTTAGGGGGATATCCCCTTACATAGGCCTAAAAAATAGGCCCTATATATGGAATCGGTACCTCCATCAATTGGATCCTGAAATTCCCATTGGTTGCCATGCTTGATTAGTTTTCTCTCGCCCGCCCGTGATCAAAAAAATGGTCATTGTCAACAAGTGGGTGGGACAAGTTCTGAGACACAGTTCTGAGATTTCGCAAAAAACTATGGAAAGATCCACCATTTTAAATTGGTTAAATCAACAATTTCGACTGGGCCATGGCTTCCATGTGGCTTTTTGTTATGTTTACCAGAGGGTATATCCCATTAATATCCCATTGAATCACTATAATATCCCATTAAACCACTATAAATCCCATTAAACCACTATAAATCACTATCATTTACAGTAACTATAGTATACTATCGTCAGAAAAGGCTTGCACAACATTCGGTGACCTTCGGGGCGACAAGACCGACAAGGGTTCTTCGGGCTGGACTCACCCGAAATCTTCCCGAAGAATTCGTGAAGGCTCTACCATGAAATTGGATATCTGGTTGGTGGTTTGGAACATGGCTTTTATTTTTCCATTCAGTTGGGAAGAATAATCCCAACTGACGAACTCATATTTTTCAGAGGGGTTGAAACCACCAACCAGATGAAATTGGATATGATCATTACTGTAAACTTGGATATGAGAATCACGAAGTTTGGCTTGGCAACTTCTCTGCTGAGTTTGTTTCATCGGAAAGGGATGATCGAAAGAACTAAGTTTTTTACATGGGATGAGTGGCTCAACCACAAAGCAACCTGGCCGTTTTAATGGTGGCCGTCGGCACTGAGCCATGAATGCACATTACGAGGCGAGCAATGAAGACATGGGGACTTTTGGACCTGAATACACAAGAGACCATGTACCATATATGTATACAGTATACATACGATATATATATATATATAAAGAAAAGATATACTATACTTTATGTCACTTTATGTGTATATATATATAAGTAATATGTTGCAATCTCTATCTATTCAACATGTTTGGGCGAGCTTGTTGCTGATAATCTCCCCAAAGCCAACAGTCTCCACACTGGAGCTGCTGAGCTTGCAAAGTGTCAAGGGATAGCTCCCCGAATTAGAGCAATTTACCCTCTGGTAATTTACCCATAAAAAATGGTGATTTATAGTGATTTAATGGGATTTTATAGTTATTCAATGGGATATTAATGGGATATACCTTCTGGTTATGTCAAAATAGCTATTGAAAATGGCCATAGAAATAGTGAGTTTTCCCATTAATAGCATGGTGGATCTTTCCAGTTCGCTATGTTAAATTACCAGAGGGTATGGCAAATTGAACAGGAAAATGATGATGAACTGGATTTGACCAGCCAAAACATTGCACTTTTAGCTATGAATTCGGATTTGTACAAGAACAACGGTTTAAAGCAATCAAATTTTGGAGTATGCAATTTTCAGAGAATCCTAAGGATCATCACATGTTTACACACTTTTCGCCGGGGTCCCCTCTTAGCCTTCCACTGTTGGTGGGTGATGGACATCATAACGCACACCCCAAGCTGACTGATAGATTTTCATGGGCCATTTGTGGCAAAATGATTTGTTCAATGTTGTTCATAATATCCAGCTGGGGCAGAAAGAAATTGATTTCAGTTCCAGATAGTTCCAGGTATCCAGACGTTCGTTTTTTGGAGTTTTTACCTGACTCTTGGCACAGCACGTTTTAAAACAAATGTTCTCCTGTCAGAGGTTCATCTCACGAAGTGCAGCTCCCATTTTATGGTGGTTGGTCACGGTTAGTCGTTCCCAGATTTCTGAATTCCTGGTGGTTTCAATTATGGGGATTTTTGAAAATAGGGGCTACCCCAAATCAAAATCAGACTACTTTACTTGGTGGCTCATCCCACTTAGTAAGTGGGTTATAACCCCAGTTATAAATGGGATAAGTAGGGTTTATCCACTTGTAACTGGGGTTGTAACCCACTTACTAAGTGGGATGAGCCACCAAGTAGTATTAAAACAGATGGTTTTAGGGACCCCCCATTTCAGAAAACCTCCATAATTATGTCTTATGTTCAAAGAAATTTGTGATGATCCAAACTGACGAGCACACGTTGCGGTGGCTCAACCACCAACCAGATGATAGTTGTAATTCAGCCGCATCATTATAGAGTCAAAAGTGGGGATATAGTATGATATAGTGGCATTATATCCATTGACTGGCAGATTTACACCGATTACCCATTGAAGTTTCATTTGGATATGCTGGATCTATACCATTTATTGTCATATTACAATGTCATTTATTGGCATATTAACCGTTGATTGTCATATATAATGAATATATTAACATATATTAAACATATACGTTAACCAAGTTAAGCATATGGATATATTAACCATAATGGATATTTAAACCGGGAGATCAAGCCAATTTGTTTCCTCCAGGTCTACCGACACCACGTCAACGCCGGGGCGACTTGGAGAATGCTGGGAGGAGTTACGAATTCGTTAAATGCTGGGAGTTTCCTTAAGTAACTATACATATATATCTGGGTAAATTATAACGACCTCACTGCGACCTCACTGCGACCTCACTGCGACCTCACTGCGACCTCACTGCGACCTCACTGGGAATAATGGTTAGTAAGGGAAATCATCCCCAAATGGCCAAACAATTCAGGTTAGTGAAATATTATAATTTACCCAGAATATATGTAAATACATACATATATATATATACAGTATATATTAATTTAGACTCATTCGATGTAGATTTTGAGTCATTAATTAATGTAGATTGTTAAATCGAATGTCTACACTTGGAAGCATTCGAATCAGATCTTCCAGGAAAAAATCCAGGGATCTTCCGGGATTTCAGGTTTGGTCTGCAGGGCTACTATGGATGGCAGGATTCCCAACAACTATGGCCATTTATGGTTGATTTACCCATAAAAAATGGTGATTTATAGTGATTTAATGGGATTTTATAGTGATTCAATGGGATATTAAGGGGATATACCCTCTGGTAAACTAACAGTTTGCGAACTGGAAGCCATGGCCTAGTCGAAATAGTGGATTTACCCATTGATAGGATGGTGATTTTTCATAGTTTTTTGTATGTTTACCAGAGGGTATATCCCATTAAGATCCCATTGAATCACTATTAAGATCCCATTAAATCACTATTAAATCACTATAAAATGGTGGATATTTCCATAGTTATGTTAACGTTTACCAGAGGGTATTTCATGTTTATCCCAAAAAAGAAATGATGTGGAGTCCCTGAGATAGCGAACATCACTCCTTTTTTTTAATTACGATCCTGGCAAGCGTCGACTCCGTCGACTGGTTGAATCCCCGATGATACAGGATGGGGCCCCCAGTCGATAGCGTTCAGTTGCCTTATAGTGGCTGAATTAACTATGGTTTATGGTAGATATAACTATAGATAACTATGGTTAATGGGGTTTATAAACAAGCTTATAACTGGGGGGCCCATCCTGTAGATGAATTGGCAGCAAGGGACTACCCTTTTGTGCCCGAAACCGTGAAACATTGAAACAGTATCATAGATGATTAGCATCTCGCAACTTTCATGTGTAGTCTCAAACATTTTTTGAACAAATGAACCATCATAATCATGATATGGTATGAACTATTGCATGGTTTCTACCTAAAATTTTGATGAGTTGTCCAACTCATACCGTCTGTATGGAAATTCACCGAGTTTAATGGGTAAATCAACTACAAATGGCCATGGCTTCAATAGCCAACTGTTAATTTTTCAGAGCTATCCCACTTAGTAAATGCATCCAATTTTTCCCTAGTTAGATTTAATGGAATATACCCGAAATTATGGGAATATATAATATGGGATATAGTATTAAATCTAACATGGATACTAGTATATTTAGATACTATCCATGGATTATATCCAAATGTGGGAATATACTACCCTAGTAAATATGGATGATACATGGATATGTTTTTTTCATCTCAGAGTCTCATCCCTTCGAATCGGCGCAGCTAGCAGCGATTTCTCGGCTGCAGAGACTGTATCGAGTTGTTTGAATCTTCCAGAGACTGACTGGTTGGTGGTTTCAAACATTTTCTAGTTTCCATAATATATAATTAATATATGGGATAATCAATCCTTCCCATTGGCTTTCATATTTTTCAAGATGGCTTTTTAACCACCAACCAGTAAATTTTCATCCCAGGGGGGTGAAATGGAAGGAGAATCCTAAAGTCATCTAATATCGACATTTTCAAGCGATTTTGCCAGACGTGATCACTAAAATCCAATGTAAAAAAAACGTCCCAAGATACCCTCTGGTAAACATACAAAAAGCTATTGAAAATGGCCATTTATAGTTGATTTTCCCATTAATAGCATGGTGATTTTCAATAGCTCTTTGTATGTTTACCAGAGGGTAAATTCATCGAATATCAAAGATCGAACTCCGATCCCAATCCCACAAAGTTGAACCTCTCTGCTGAGGTTCCGATGCAACCCGAAACATGCCACGGAGCTCTTGCTTTGCGCCAAAGATGCGCAACAGCAGCTCGACCCAGCGAAATGGCGAGAAAGGATGCGTTAGGTGGTTAAGATCAATCATCAATCAACAATATTCATGGTATATCATGGTATATGGGATATGATATGTCTGGAAATATGTATTAATACTCATGTTATATGGATATATTGAATATTATAATAAATGGGATATATATATAATGTTTGCATCTGATTAGTGTGAGGGCCCCCCCCCCAAACAATTTGAGGATACTCTATAACTCGCACTTTTTTTGCCCCCCCTCAACATTTTTTTGGTCAATCAACTTAAGAAAGGATTTCAATTTACTTTCAATTGATTTCAATTTACTTTCAATTGATTTCAATTTACTTTTAACTAATTAATTTACTTTCAATTGATTTCAATTTACTTTTAATTTACTTTCAATTGATTTCAATTTACTTTCAATTTACTTTCAATTTACTTTTAATTTACGTTTAATTTACTTTCAATTGATTTCAATTTACTTTCAATTGATTTCAATTTACTTTTAATTTACTTTCAATTTACTTTCAATTTACTTTCAATTTACTTTCAATTTACTTTCAATTGATTTCAATTTACTTTCAATTGATTTCAATTTACTTTCAATTTACTTTCAATTGATCTCAATTTACTTTTAATTTACTTTCAATTTACTTTCAATTTACTTTCAATTTACTTTCAATTTACTTTTAATTTACTTTCAATTTACTTTCAATTTACTTTTAATTTACTTTCAATTGATTTCAATTTACTTTCAATTGCTTTCAATTTACTTTTAATTTACTTTCAATTGATTTCAATTTACTTTCAATTGATTTCAATTTACTTTTAATTTACTTTTAATTTATTTTTATTTATTTTTCACTCCCAAAAGTTGGTGCTCACAATAGAGTACCATCCAAACAATTATATTATTGAGTAACTGAGCCACTCATGAGGTACCCCCTTGAAAA
>Ga0126342_10001968_pt1:0-25000 | contig 30823 bp, 29 predicted proteins | sample Cyp1metagenome_FD_92528 | JGI IMG/M metagenome (GOLD analysis project Ga0126342, IMG submission 92528) | Coral microbial communities from Lord Howe Island, Old Settlement Bay, Australia - Cyphastrea 1 metagenome | ecosystem: Host-associated > Invertebrates > Cnidaria > Coral ...
AGCAAGATAATCAAAAAGAAACAGTCAAACATTTAGATTTACAATATTGAACAAAAACATAACAACCTCCCAACCAACCTCCAACCTCTCTTGTCCTAGTTTCCCCCTTTCACCATTTTTTTCCCATTTATACATGGGTTATACTCATAACATATCTGGAATGGGTCAACGTGCTGCTACACTCCAAAACGGCTTCATGAGTGTCAACCGCTTCCATGGTTTTGATTTGCGAGGTCCCGAGATGGCAAGTTGGACTTTCGGGAGTTCGTGTGCATGGTGCACCTGGTGACCTGTCTGTTGCGAGGAGCGCGGCTGAATCCGCAGGGCTTGGAGCCTCAGCTGCAGCAAGCCCTGATGCAACTGGAGCCCTTGGAGCTGTTAGCCTCCGAGCGAGAAGCCAGCCGCAGCAGGCCGGCCAGTCGTCTGAAGGGGGGCCTAGGGGGCATTGTTTTTTGGGGTCAGATTTTTTTTCTTTCGGATTTTTAGGTCTATACCTTTTTCAGACCTGCAGGAGTGCCTCACCAATTCCACCTGTGGCGACGGAAGAAGTTCCACAAACGCAAGCATTCTCGGAGGTTCCAGACTTCCAGAGTGCATGGAACCCTGGTGGTGGAGCACCGGATGGGGCCTTCCCCTCAGATTTTCCGCAAGACTTCGGGGACTTAGGGACCCAAAACTTTGGCGACTTCCAAGATGGTCAAGATGGCCAAGATCTTGGCCAGGGTTTTGGAGGTGACTGGCCAGATTCTGGTGAAGGAGAACGGGAAAAGAGCAAAAAAGACAAAAAGGAGAAGAAAAAGAAGGACAGAATGACTTGTTGCTGGGGCTGGGTCCAATTGGTTCTCAATGAATGGGCAGTACAGCTGTCGCACTAGTTCCCAGCCTTTTTGATAGCGGGATTCCAAGTTCCCTTCATTGAGTAAGTTTGCTGAGCCTTGAGGATAAGAAAGACAAGGACAAAGAGCAGGACAAAGGCATGGATGCCATGGATGCCATGGATGCCATGGATGCCATGAATGCCTTTGGTGCGCCCACAGATTTTGGCCTGGGCTCTTTCCAACCAGACCCGCTAGCTGCTGGGGATTCTTGGGGCATGGAAGCTCCGCAGTTTGATGATCCCTTTCGAACTGCAGAATTTGAAGATGTGGCGGGCTTTCCTGAGACTTGTCTATAGTCCAACTGACTTGACAATTACAATTTCTTTCTGTCTTTCTTAATGTTTAAGTTTCTCAGCCAGGTTTTGGAATGTTGATCTGGGTCAATACTCAACCAACACAGTCTGCTCGATTTTGTAGCGTTTTGTAGCAATGCCGACCAACCCCATCTTGGGTAAGACCCATGATCATCTCTGTTGCCTTTTTTTTGGCGGGTAAGGAGAATGAGAAGGTACGACATCTTCGCTCCGTGGTGGCTACTGACAGGGCTTTGGCTCATGAACTTCGTCGCGAGGTTGACCATTTGGATAAAAACCTCCGGCAGTTGCAAGAGACTGATGTGAAGCTGGAGCAACTCCTCTCAAAGGACCGAAAAAGCGGCCCAAAATCATCGGAGATGACCGGAGCAGCGACTCGTTTTCTTAAATCAGGACTTTTGGAAAATAGGACAACAATGGACAACATGTGTCACGGCCATAGATTTTCGTGGTTTTGGTGGGTCAGCAAATAGAACAGCAAGCAACGCAATGGACACAAATTGCCAGTCACCAAGAACACTGGGTTAGCCCCAGCTGAAAAGGCACCTCACAGGTCCAAGATCTAGGCTTGCGGCTTGCAGTTATTTTGTGAAACATGGAGGATCTTCCATGTACTTCTGACATTTTCAAGTACACTATATAAGCATTATTAAAATCCATGTCAATCACAGTCTTTGCAATTTCCGAACATTTCCGACAGAGTTTTGCACCTGTCCAGAAAACTGCGAGGATGCCCAGGAAGTTCAGATGCTTCATGCACACAAGCAAGCCTTGGAAAGGGATTTGGAAGATGAAAAGCAACGCTTGGCGCAACTGCGCGAGGCACGCAACAGTGCGAACCATGAAAGTCTGGCCTTGAGACGTGATCGCAAGCATTTGATTGCAGAGCTTCGATTCTTACGGCATATGGCTGAAGAAGAAGAAGGATTGATCCTGGTGCTTCAGAATTCCAATCAATATTTGGAAGCTTCTCGTGGAACCTTAGAAGCGAGTTCCGCCGCATTGGCCAAGATCTCTGCGGAACCTCAGTGCAAGTCATTTGATTGGCTGACCCCCAACAATTCTATGTCTAATTCCAGTGGTGCCTTTGGTTTGTGGGGAAATTTGAGATCAATGTCCGCTGGTGCATATATCTGAGGAGCCACTGAGAGATTTTTTGGTCTCGCACGCTCTTTCCAACTTTTCTCTTCCAGTTTCTTGATCCATTTCAGGTTCCCCACCCGCTAAAATCATGGTGGTTGATGGTGAGTACTATTCAATCGGAATGGGTTTATGTAGTGAGAATTCTTGTACTCCACAAACAAAAATGGCCATTGCCCATGACTACTACCAACTTCGACTAAGATTTCAGTGTTTCTTCTATGGGAATCCTGCTTTCAGCTAAAGAGCAGAGAGCAGGGTTGTTCTTGCAACTGAAATCGCTTCATTGAAAAACAGCACTTTTCTAAAAGTCTGTATAAGCCTTAAGCCAGGGTAAGCCACAGAAATCAGTACCTTTGCCTCAACTCAGGAGTTGCAGAATCAAATTTCCACAGAGAAGGACCAGCTGCAGCTGGACTCTCAGCGTTGTGCCGAGCTGCGCACGCAGCTGGTGCAGTTGCAACGCACGGAGCCTGCCGCTTCGAAGGCCGGGCCGGCAGCGCCGGTAGCGCTGGTCGCGGTGCCACTGGGACCCAGGGCGAGTCCAGTGGTCATGGGGCACCGGGAAGGGGTGTAGAAGGGATGAAGGTTGATGATCATATCCGACACCCCTTAGCATTCATTCATATTCATTCACCCAATTTCACATATTTCACTTAATATATATATATATATTATTATGATTATAAATTATACATAGGCGTATATATATATATACGTATTAATATACAATGTATAGTTATATACACAAATGAACATCTTCATTTTTTGGATTCTTTCACTTGAAAACTGCTGCTATGGATTGGAAAGACTGACCTTCTTTCCAAGCAAAGCAGTGGCTCTGCAGTATCTGCAGTGCATCAGCCGCGGAGCTGATCGACAATTGTCTGTCCAAAGTGACATTCTGCCAATGCGATCATCGAGAAAGTTGTGCTTTTGGTTATCGGACTTGGCACCAGCACAATAGTGGACTGCGCCTCTTTGAATATCATGGAGAACCACTGAATGCATTCGACTTGGATGCGAGCCGAAACCTGCACTTTCTATGACGTGATTATTGGTCGCACAATTCGGTTATAAACTGAAAGCCACAACACAGGCCAAGCGTGTTCAAAAAATATTGTAAGCATTGTAGCACTAGTAGGACCTAATAGTGTACTTCGAATTCCCCCCAACGGCTCTGTGAGACAATTGACATCAATTGACAAAGACTTGGATCCTCAGTGCAGTGAATGGATTGCAGAATTTGCAGACCTGCTGGGAACGCTGGCTCCAGAACCAACGGGTTCGCACTTATGGATAGCATATTTGGCGCTACTCAAAAAGTGATAGCGATACCTCCAATGTGCAGACACGCACCCAACAACCTGCGGGCACCGCATCCACAGAGACGTCATCAGCCTGAACACAGCCTTGCGAAAGCATTCATTGAAGCCTGGGATATATCTCTAATGTAAGTAGAACCACAGACACAAAAAACACAGGGACAGAAACAGTTACACTTGGAACCTCTTCCTTTCCTTTTTCGAACTCTCACAGAGAAGCTCCTCGATCGTCAACTTTGGTCACATTTGTAGTCACAGACTGTACTAAACACATATTATGGAGCTTGTCATTGGTAGCTTTGAGGGGTTCCATGAGGGGTGCCATGAGAGACCTTCCATGAGAAGCTGAAATGGGTTTAGTGCTTAGCTCTGTGCGGATCTTCGATCTCAACTTTGCCTTTGCTGATTGGCTCTCATATGCGGATGTATCGGGATGTATGGGGTACAGGTATATAAACTCTACATACCCGCTATTCATTGGATTTCATGGGAAAATTTACAGGACCTCCCCCATATTTCATAGGAAAACACCATGGGTTTCCTGTAGATTTTCCCTTACACCAATCATTTGCTCCGAGGATTTGCTCACAATCCAGTCTCCGTGCAAGCCGTGGGTTGGGCAGAGGATCAAGGCCGACGCCCAGAGATGGAAGATGGCTTTGTGTTTGTGGACCAGGCAGGGAACGGACCAGGTGTGACAAACATGGGGCCAACTACGCGCCTGGGACTCATGTTTGATACGGGCCAAACATTGGGCGGTGATTTAATCCATCAGCGTCCTTCACCTGGCAGTTTGGTGGCAGCAAGCGCAGTGCCTTCTTCGCGGTCTATGATGGGCATGGTGGGCGGCCAGTGGTCCAGTCCTGAGGGAAGATGTGGGATGGTGGGCATATCCTGATGAAGGGGGAGCCTGACTCATCCATTTTTTTCATCCTTTTTTTTGGAGAAAGGCCGCCTTTTTTGGGGTGATGTGCGACTTAGCTACTTAGTAGTACTGATACCTCTGTTTCGAGTGATGCTTGAAGCGGCGACGAGGTCGACTTTGTCACACGGGAGCTACACGAAAACTTGCACAAGGACCAGAAAGAGAACTCACTTGGGCTTCAAACACTGCAATGCTACAGGTCGGTAGCCGCTAGCCTGTCCAGGATGGATCAACACATATGATATGAACACCCGCTAACACAAGCTGTCTCACTGTGAAGACACAGGGTTGTGATCCACAGCTGGCCATGATGAAGATGTTGAACAGCGAAGGATGGAAGCTCCTTTAGATTTAGCTGGTTCCCACCGGGGGAGAATGATAAGATATGCCACAGTGCCGCGGGGAGGAACTGCGAAGAACTGGCTCTCCAGCAGATGCTTTGCTTCAGGCGGACCTTGTGGATCCTTGTGGGCAAAGATGTTGTAAGGAGATGATGACATCACTTCAGATGATGGCTCTTACAGGGGGAATGATCCTCAAAAAAAGGGTGTTATTTTGGAGCAAAAAATGAGTTGTTCGGCATCTGCTTTGTGGTTCAAAAGTTTGGCTCTTGCGCAGTACCTTTCGGAATGGACACGGCAATGGAAGATCTCCACGTGCGATCCAGCGCCAGAACATCCCAGCCCTTCGCCGCCTCGCGGCCTCGCGGCGTCAGGCTTTCCGGCTGACGGATGAAGACATGCTCCGCAGGACTTCAGCTTGGAGCAGCTTCAGCGCTTGACAGAAATCCACCTTGGCTTAGTCCAAGAAAACCCATGGCTGTTGGATACTTGAGCAGTGGTTTTGATGATTAGTTCTGGTGCTTAGTTCGGGGGCTATACTATCTAAATCTATCCAATGTATTGGGGATTATCATGTTCAGTGTAGATGGTGTCAAGCTTCAAGCTAGGAGCATCACATCTTCTGGCTGCACGGCATGCTGCTGTTTACTGCAGGCAGGGATTGGAAGGTTCTCGTACATTTTCAGTGCTTGAAAGCCAACACATGCGGACATGCGGATCAGCAACTTCACAACACCACAGCATGCCCTGGTTGGTTCAACCCCTTGCCCCTAGAGGGTTGTACCGACTTTGGCCCAATCTTCTCCAACAAATCCGCAATACTCCGCATATTCATGTCGGAAAAATCTCTCAGAGTGCATGCATATACAGAAGCTTGTTCAATGTATTTTCTATGTTGAATGTCCCAAAAACAGATCCGTTTGTCGAATTTTGAACATCACCTGAATGGATTGAATGGATAGTGGAAAAGGATATCCTCAATTGCTGGATCATGGGACAGCCATCCTGTTCGAAGCTCCACCAGGATGAAGCCAGGGGGCGAGTGATCTACACCGCACACTTGGGTGACAGGTGGGTTTTCACCCAGGGCGGGAGTGAGACTCCGACATCCAACACAAATGGGCAATTTGGAGATACTCATCTGGTAATTTTACATCCCTTATGGAGAATTAAAGTGGCCAATGGACATGGATGATTTATATACCCCATTTCAAATGGTGATTTTTCATAGCCATGTCAGAGGGTATCTTCCGACCTTTGCGGTTCCATTGAGAGGCACAGGCAATCCTCAGTGGCACAGGCAATCCTGGCAATGGACCATTCGTTTTAGAATGGTCGGATCAGGGTACCTACCCATCAATCAAGGGGGATGTTGTAGATGTACAGATTGATTTTCTCCAAGTTGAGGATTTAGGATCCAGAGAGTACCACCTTTTTTTGGGTTGGGACGGTGCAAAGAAACGGGAGCCCACCACCTTTTTTGTTGGCAACCAGTCGAGCGGTTCTGGCGCGGAGTGGCAGCGCTACACGCATGACGTCCATGACCGACCACAAGGCCCCGGATCCTTCGGGGTGCCCACGGATTGCAGTTTCAATTTCAGGAGGTATGGGTGTGTCTGAAAATAGTGTACCCCTAAACCCAATGGTTAATGATCATTATCCCTATTAAATGGCTATAATTGGGAATATACCATATTTTCAGACAAACCCGTATCAGTATCAGTATCAGTATCAGCATTTGCATCAACAATTGCATGAGTCCAACATGACGATCATTCACTTCTAATGAGTCCAACTTCCACCTGACCTTGCCTTGCGGCTTCGCGATCAGAGCCATTTGGCTCAGTGGATGCTCCTCCCAATGGGTTGCTCGAGTTCAGCTCGAAAAGCGCAGAACCTCCTAGCGAAAGCGGGTCCCAACGTGCAAGAGACTCTCGGATGGTGGAAACAGAAATGGAGGGTCCCCCAAATAGAAATAGTTTAAACATGTTGGCGCCAAACCCCACGTTCGCCCACACCCGAAGAACACACCCAAACGATATCATATACTTGTCATCAGAGGATGAATGAAAACACTGGCTATACGCAGCGATTTTGACTTTAGGTTTTTAGGATTTAGGGTTTTGATTTAGGGTTTTTAGGCTTTTAGGGTTTTATTATTTGTTGTTTTTTTTTGTTTTAGGTTTTGGAAAGTAAAAAACGCTAGCTCTACGCAGGGATTTGAGCATGTCAAGGGATGTGCGGGATCCGATGCGGGCAAACGTGGGGTCTGCAGCGAACATGTTTAAACAGTTGAAAATCCATCTATGATTTGGGATGATTTCGGGCTACCCCCCATTTTAGGAAAACCTCCAAATGCGGCGATTAAAAGGGATTTAGAGTGATTGACATGCAAAGCCGTTCTGGGTGTGGCGGCTCGTTGGACTTGCCGGTGTTTGTTCGAAAAAACAAAGAGATTGACAGCAGCCACACCAGCTAGTTGTGCATACCACGTTCTTTTTGAAGTTGGCGTTTGCCTGCACGGAAACCAAGGACAGGAGACACCAAGACGCCAGAAATTTTGAAAGCCATTCCCATCCCAAAGCGTGGCGACAAAATTGATGGTGCAGATGTAGTAGACCTGAAGGTGCAAAGTTTTTCTGGGCATTAATGTGTCTCTCAGGTAACCATGGGAACATAGGGGAACCATTGTCATGGACATTCTGTTGGTCTTGCCATCAGGATCAAACGTCTGCATTTTCATGTCCTGGTGCTGATCTCATACTTTTGGAGCTGTTGCTCCCTCGAATTTGTAGCGTAGACCAGGCTGGTGTTCGCTACATGGGGCATACCAAAATTACTGGTTGGGAATAATCATCCCAACTGACTAATATTTTTCAGAGGGGTTGAAACCACCAACCAGATTAGATAGAGATTAATGGGATCTTGGTGTATCCATGGGTATCCCATCAGACAAAGCCATCTCGCTCTCAGGCAATTGACACTTTGAAGGAGATGGAGAGGTCATGGGACATCGAAGGTCCTGCCCCCTTTGATACGCAATTCGGTTTGCCAGCCCTGCCACCAGACCGCAGCATGCACGAGCTGCACCTCAAACAGCTCAACAACTACAAGAGATACATTGGGCGTCACCCCCAGTGCTTGCCCTTGGACGTCTTGAACAAGCGATGTCTTTTGCCTCAATTAAATTTGGAGCATTGCAAACTTCTTGGCTGCAAGCACAATGGAGTGATCCCGTTGCAGGTTTTCTTGTTGCAAAAGGGCTCGTTGTTGGGACAGACATATAGTACTGTAGGCTTTTATGATCTTTTATGTAGGCTTGGCGACTTGGGTTGTGTGGAATTTGCGTGTCACCGCTACCAAGGGAGGTTTGAGAGCCAGCACCAGGCTCTTAAACGAGAGGGATCGCGGAAGATCTTGGTGCAGGATGAAGAAGGCGCTACTGTAGTGAACCCCATCGTTGAACAACCGAAGGCCGCTGCAGACTGTGTTTTCTTCCAATGATTTTTTAATGGAATGGGTCCGGGTGAACAATTCCACTCCACCCGCTGCGCCAACGTTTTTTGCTTGGCTGGCTACAGGGTCAGCCTTCAGCCTTACCCCGATTTGGCAACCGTTTGGGCGATTTGTGCCGCAAGCGGACCAGGGTGAGCTTCCCAAGAGACGCCTCAGTGATCTCTAACTAGCTTTTCGTTTTTCTCGACTTGAGACTTCATTTGTAAGTCCGACATCTTCCACTTAAAGAGGGTTTTGAAGGACACACTCATGAGCTCATGCAGTTTTGGTCAGTTTTGTCAGGACTTGGAAATGAACCTAGAAATCATGTCGACATTTAGCATTATTGTGGCCGAACATGACTGAATAGTCACGAATAGTAGTTAAGTCTTTTTGGCGGAACCATGCCTCATAATTATTCTGCGAAACACTTTCGACCTGCGTGGTCCATGAGACAAAAAGGGCCACTTGAACTCCAGCAGCTGGGCCCAAGATCCCAATTTCCACGAGGATCACTTGAGGAGTGATAGGATTGGAATGGATTGGACATCATTTGACACTGATTTTAAGTCAGCTAGTCAGCTAGTCAGCTAGTCCTGGTCATAGTGGACGTCTGGATTTCCCAGACTTCTTCACGGAGTTGATGGGTGGAAATTTTTTTCGTTGCCCCTTTTTTGGACGGGAAGAATTAAGACATTTATAAGACATTTAGCCTCTGGTTATGACTAACATAGCCATCGAAATTCACCATTTTTAAGAGGTAAACCATCTATATAAAACCATCTATAAATGGGCCATTTCCCAATAATATACCTACTGGGTGTGTCTTAAATTTCCTTCGAGACATTGATACACCGACTTGATTTCGCTCTCGGAGGCGACAGATCCTCTGGAAGCCAAGCGCGTCATCGAAGCAGGCGAAGCATGGGATGCTGGGCCATTGGGCAAAGGTGATGTAACCGGTGAAACACGGGGATATAACCTATGTATACTTATATGTTATATAGGATACATGGGGATATAACTGATATAACCCCAAAAAATACCAGGAAACATATGGGGATGTAACAGCTATGCAAGTGGAGACGTGGAGGATAAACTCCAAACATGGGATAGTTCAACCTGCTGTGGCCTGAAATTTTGACAGTATGCCAACAGATTTTGGGATACTGGGATACCCAGTCTGGGATCTGCAGATGATGCTTGGACAAGACCACGGCATTCAAAAAAAACATGTGTTTTTTTCCATGAATTTTCCATCCCTTGTGCGTTTGAAAATCATAGGAAGCCGCGCCAATTTCCGCAGGTGGGCACATCATCAATGATCGTGTGAACGGCATGTATCTTGCTGGCACTTCCTGGGTCCCCACTGCTGATCATGGCAGTTCTGGGTGTCGGCCAAGGTTAGCCATGACACGGGCACTTGGTGATCACATGCTCAAGATGCCGGCCAGGACCTTGGTGCGTGGCTCTCCAGAAAGTTGACCAACAGTTCAAGACAGATCCTTCTCCGAACAGGTTTTGGTTACCCTCCAGTCAACATGGCAATGGAAAATCATCCTTTATGGATGACTTTCCCATCAACACCTCCATTAGTTTTTTTTTTTTAAACCATTACCATGTTTGATTCCCAGAGCGTGCGCAAACTGCCCTGAGATGCTGCCAAATGATGTGGTGAGTAACGTGCCGGACATCACTTCTACGGATGTCACCAAGCAGGACCCAATTGGATTGGAGCAGGGATCTGCAAACTTTCCAAGGGGTATCTTGTACCCTTCGCAGACTGGGCACCAACAGGAATTGGTGGTTAAGAGATAGGCTGAAACTCAGAAACACATAGGGACATCAAGCAGCTTCGACCTGGCACTGGCATAGTGTGAAGCGCCAGCGCCGTTGGTTTGTCAGTCTCAAGGCCTCACGAGAACAACTCTTTGGAGGATCATGCAATCTAACTGAGTGCACTACTGATCATCTAATATCAGTATCACGTAAATTCATGTAATACTTAGCTGTGCTCACTGTTCATGCTGTTCTTGCGGATGGCAAGGAGTATACAAACGCAAAGGTGTTTTTCCGCAGCATTTAAGCCTCAAGTGATTACCAGCAGAATCTGATGGAGTCAGGGTCTTTTCTAAGCCATGTTTGGCTGCAGCCTTATACCCTGGCGGCGCCGTCTGTTGTTGGAATCTGGAGACATCAGTGCTTTTCTCGTAGACACTCGAGAGACTGGATTGAGACGAGGATAGCAACGGTCGCCATACTTGCAGCCTGGCACAATATTGAAATCTTGTGGAAGAGCCACTACTATTACCCCAAAGCATGATCTGCAGACTGTAAAAGTCAGATTTTCCATGAAGAACTCGGAAACATGTCGCAGCGTTCTCTGGTGTTTTGTTTTTCTCGAGGTTTTCGGTTCCCGTGTCAAAATGGCCGCGTTTGATGGGTAAATCATCTACAAATGGGTCATTTTCCATGGCTTTGTTACATTCCCAGACGGGACATGCTATTGCATGACTTTCCCTGAGGTTTGCTGGGCCAGGCATTCCACGAAACCGGGCTGTCGGTCACGTTCCCGGCACTTGGTGTCGGCCGAGGAGCCACGGCTGTTGGCCCGGACGGAGGATTTGGCCTTGACCTGGAAACCCCAAGGATGGAGCGATGGCGGAAGATCTTCTGATTCGAAGGATTTTCTGGCATGGGCAAAAAGGGCCATCTGGAGGAATGAAAATGAGCTGTTTCCGCTCTTCAGATTGGGAAGAGCAAGCTGTGGAGTCAGTCTCGTGGCCGGCTCCAGCGATGCTAGAGATGTCGCAAGGCAAATGCAGGCTGAAGGACTTCTGGTCCGAGACTCAGTGGGCTGGAGAAGGCTTCGATGGCCCAACTTATCTGGGAATGCCAGTTTCAACCAGGATCAACCAGCATGTATTCAATGCTGGCCCCGCGACAGTCTTCAGTTGACTTACATCACGATGTAACATGTTGTAACTGGTGCAATCCTTAGAACATTTTATAACTTATAACTTATAACCTATTTACAACTGGGTAGGCATAAGTCACAAGTATTGTAGCTGTGAATAGTTGCTAATTGTTCATACCGCCGAATCGCTGGCCAAATATTGGTTGGGTGGGTCAAGGTCCTGTGAGATAGTTTTTGGGTATGCGTGCTTACAAAGTCATCAAAAGAATCAGACATTCACTTCAAACCAAATACATCATGAACGTTTTGTTGATTGACACACACACACACACTGTAGATATTGTATATATGTATAATATTATATATTATATAAACATATACAGATACACACACACATACCCTCTGGTAAACTAACATAGCTATGGAAAATCACAATTTTTAATGGGAAAACTCACTATAAATGGCCATTTTCAATAGCTATGTTAGTTTACCAGAGGGTATATATATATATGTTGATCGATCTAAAGGTCCTTGTAAAGAGTTTTAATTGCGAAGACCGTTTATATTATATATATACATACACATCATGTATAGGATGGTACTAGTACAATAAGTCAACTCACCACAGAAATTCTCCAGGTGATGAGTTGTGCTTTGCTGGTGGCTGGCAGACCACCTGGGCTCTCCGGTGCGATCTCATTGGAGGTGCTTCGATCCTCGCGGGGGCTGCGATTCTTGGCGGATCTGAACGGATCCGTCGTTCTGAGTGAACGATGAGATAAAATTGGGGAATTTTGGGGGATAGAATGGGGACATCGTGAATATCTATCTATTTTTGTTGGTAATATGGGAATATCTATATTTTGATGGGAATAAAATTGGGAATATCAATCTATATAGTTATTTATATTTAATATATATATATACATCTCGATAGATATCCATACGTACACATAAGCAACAAGCTGAGCTTGGGATTTTCTGGGAATTGCTGAACGCTAATTAGTGGGGTAAGCCTATAATATAATGATGAAGCTCCAATTTTGGGATGGTATACAGCCCTTTTCTGCCATCAAGGTGGGGATGAACATCAATAATAATTTCTATGGCGTGAAACCTTGCGAAACGTGGAGATGATAGACGCACCAATTGATGATAGAGGCTCGTTTTTCTTAGCCGCAGAACAGAGTGTATAGATTGAGGATAAGTCGCAACTATCGGCCAGATGGCATTTGCGGTGACCCAAAGGACCCAAAGGGTGAAACTCTGTGGTTGAGGACATGGACAGCTCAGCTTGGTCAGAGCGAGGGTGACGTCTGACAACAGCAGCATGGGCCTCTTGAAACTGCGGGCTTTGCTCAGAGAACTGGGGCATCCACCGAGAGGTCCTGGTGGTGGAAAGGCGCCAGATGTTTCGACCTTCAATGGATGTGATAGGGGGAACAGACAGTTTTGAGAGTAAGAGCCAGGAGACGTTTTGAGATTACTAAAGCCATCTCAAGACTGTTGGGTTTAGCCATCTTCATGCGCAAAAATCTTCACGCTGTGGTACTGGTGATATTCTTACCCCAGGCTACTTGTCGTTGCGAGTTTTCATCTCCAACTTCTCAACCGTAGCAGTCATACTAATGGTTTGGCAAACCAACCATTCGGATATTTTACTTCTGGAAACAGCTTTGTGCTGGTGATCCCCGATTGATGCCAGGATCATTTCTGAATGGTATCCTTTCCAATGGCTGCTATATAATTGGTCTGGCTTCCAATCACCCATAAAGCCCCATGAAATCCCTGCGGTATTCATGTCCGGCCAGGCCTGGAACTCTCAGCTCACCATCGACGGCCTCACGCTGCCAGGGCTTCGGGCGTCGGTGCCAGTGGAGCACCTGGAGCACTTGCAGAAGTTCATGGAGGTGGACGCCTTGCGGCTGGAGAGGCTGCCATGTTTCTTTGGGTTTTGCATATTTTGAATGGGATCTTTCCTCAGCGTCCGTTAGATGTTAGCTTAGGGGTCTCAGCCCAAACAAAGGTTCGGTGCTTCCAGTGCGGGTTCCGGGCTGGTTCCGAGATGTTCCGGAGGTTCCAGTGTGGGTTCTGGGATGGTAGGTTCCGGGTTCGGGGGTTCCGATGTGTTGGTTCTGGTATGGGTTCCGATGTGGGTTTCGGGATTGGTTTTTTTTTTTCGGGATTGGTTTCGGGATTGGTTTCGGGATTGGTGTTTGCTGGTTCTGGAGATTTTGGTGCAGGTTCCGTAGGTCCTTGGGTGGTTGTAGTGTGGTGGTTCCGGAGGTTTCAGCGTGGGATAGGCGTTCACTGGCTGCTGCCACTCTTTCCTTCTTTTGCTGTTGGGGATACTGCCTAGGCATATTTGGATTTGTTGATCAATTTTGACACATAGGAAAAGATGGAAAAGGGATGATATTACCACTCAGCTTCTGAGGGTTTTGATCGGGGATTTATCCCAAGTCATCAATTTGTGGCCAGGACAGTAGAAACATGGGGAAAACTATAGGGGAAAGCCGATGATGGATGTTGATGAACCATAGATTTGTTTAAGGTTCAAATATTGGGACAAGCCCATTTTGGTACGGTTGACCCGTCCTTGGGATACCGTGCATCACCGCCATCCTGGATTTCTGTAATCTTTGTACCCAACTAGGATTCGACAATTCTATCTTGTTGGGGGTTACTACATTCTAATCCAATATGCAAAGATCGGAACCCACAGCAGTCAATGAGGCAATAGAAGGGATGACAGAGGGTCTTCCGCACCGCTCACATAAATTAGGCTTCTTCCTGCAAGAAATTCGCAAATGTTACCAATCATTGACCTGGAACATCAGGGAATGTGTTTGGCCATGTTTGGTGTTGTTTTAGATCTGATATATTTGGGAAGACCTGAAAATTTCAGGGTGCTCATCAACCTGGGGAAGGGAGGCCTGACCGAGCATAGGTGCCCTTGAAGTGTGTTCTGAGTCGCTGATGTGTTGTTTGTATGTGTTAGAGAGCCGTGCAGATATGTGAAGTAGGTGCGTATAGATGCATACATGGAATATGATTGTATGTAAACACGCACACGACGAATACCTTTTTAATCCTTTTTACAAGAGCTGGGTGTCAAGTAGTACTCCAAATGGCCCAATGGCACCTGCATTGATTCCAGATTTGCCAGGTACCATGGCCCGGTGACTTCCAAGAGCCTCTTCGATGCACACGGCAATGGCTGGATGATCTTTGAGGGATTGCGCTTGAAGCTGCGCTCCGATGTCTTTGTGCCTCGAGGAGAAAGTCGACATTTGGTCCATGCGGCCACCAGACGCTGGGTCAAACTAGATGCCGGCGTGGCGAGCTATGGCGAGGGTACAGCTTTTTTGAAGGTGAAAGAACGCACTGCATGTGGGACAGATTGTTCAGTAAGAACAAGCTGCAGCCAAAATATTTGATGGAAGTCAGATCTGCTGTAAGATGATCTAAGAATATCTAAGATCTAACCATGATATTTCATGGTGATCTAAGGAGTCATAGAGCAACACTTTGTCATCAGCGCTGATCTTCGCCTGCTGGATGTAACCATTGGTGTGGGAAATGGACTGTTGCCACTGCTGAAGAGGCCCTGCTGATGTGGCTAACCAGAAAGGAATATGGATATAACTTAATAATACTTAATAGCTTGGGGATATAATGGATATGGACTTGGGAATATGGCTATAACTGATATACATCCATATACTTATTGGACTGTGGTTCTTCTGGGACTTGAAGACTTGAAGATTTGATCTTCACTTCTGGTGATACGATGTGAACTAAGACACCCCCCACAAAAATGCTCCCCGATGATATAAGAACCAGATCTGCGCTACTAAACTTCGTGATGGTAGCCGTAACCTCACGTCTATGGATATATATCTAGTAGATATGTACTCAATGTAGAACATTCATATAGCACATAATAAATGAATAGATAAAACATATGGGGGTCGTTCCAAAACCCTCCCCTTAAAATTTAAAAAAGCTGGTTTGTTGAGAACTTTTGGCTACCTTAAAACCTGCATCGCGCAAGTTTCGCGAAAGGCTGGCCGAAGGTTTTGCGCAAGGGAATTGTACAGTGGTATGTAATGTTTCTTCAACATGCTCTTGTATGCTTGCGTGACAATTCTGCATCTGATTTTTGTTTGTTGCACTGGCAGTCTCATGAAAATCCTGTGCCAAAGTCCCCCCGTAGGAAAACAAGAACGTAAATTAACAATAAGCCACAATCCTGCCAAAGAGATAATTTGGCGCAAGAAACGCGCCAGCTTCAGGCCCAAAGTTGACCCGTAGTCCATGTCGCCTGGTCAAACACAAACATGCACATGGATATACAATGTGTAAAGAGGTAAAAAGAGGAAGGTGTAGTTTCTGCTCAGATACGCAGACACGCAGACACATATTCGTATACTAGGACTACACGAAAACGAGCGCGAATACGGGGCACGAAAACATGTGCAACCAACAACTCTAGCGGGACTGTGGTTGCTCAAGATATGCGCAAGGCTCGCTCCAGGCCGGCCCAAGAGCAACTTTTGGGCAAAAAAGAAAAGAACCACCCCCCTATCATGCAGCACCAGTTATAAATTAGTTATACTTGTAACATGCCTTTCTCAATGGGTAAAACTGGCGCCAGGTATCCATTGGCCGAGGGTTGGGGCATTGACATCAACCCCACTGCCGTGCGATTAGCCGACGAGAACGCCAAGCTGAACGACCTAGCGGACCGTCACCTGAATCCACTGGTGAAGCATCATGGGGTCTGAAAATAGAATATACCCAATATATATACCTAATATATACCCAATATGTACCCAATATATGGCTATTTTCATGGGAAAATGATCAACCAGCTTTTTTTTTTGGGTACCCTATGGTTAGACGCTTAGCCTCATTATTCCCAATGAATTCGCCCGCCTTGGGGATAATCAGCTCCATTTTTTGAAGACAGACCCATATGAAGCTAAATAGGCAAGCAAACATGGATGTTTAATGATGTTTATACCTTTATTTGGGCATGTTTGTAGACTTTTCTGCCGATTTGGGACTTGGGATGCTGATTTGTCCATTGTCAGGTATCCAAAACCCTGCAGGGTTTCAGTTCCATGATTCAATTCCCAGGTTGCTCCATGGAAGTGAAAGACTTGAAAAATTGGACTTTGTCGAGGACGGTTGACACTGGAGGGAATCTCACCAACCTCTACGATTTGGTCATTGCCAATCCTCCGTACTCCTCCAGCAGAGCAGAACGTATGAAGAGCTATCAGCGAGACATGGATGCCGAATCGTCCAGTGGTAGTCAGTCCCGTGGCATTGTTACTGTCTGATGGTCATCCATCCATCAACAGGGATTTGCGTACCCATTATGTTTGGATTCCTACTGTGGGATGATGTACAAAAAAGTAGGTCGCTCTCTGGACGTGTTGCAATCGATACATATAATGTAATCCTTGGATGCAATGGGCATGATGCATGTAGAGACCGATTGCATGTCCTTCATTTTCATAGGTGCAGGTGGAATGGATACACAGCGCAAGATACCATGTCATTCTATTTTTTGCCTAAGGCAATGTGTCCACAAACTGAAATGCGTTGTTTTATGGACCCGCGAACATTCGGCCAACCAGCGCTTAAGCCGGTGGGCCGGTGGGCCCACCATCGGGAAACAGTGAAGCTTGTCCCATGGGACATGATGGACATGTGTCTCAAACAAGACAGATGATTAAAGGCCAAGCTGCATGTGAATTTTTGGTACAGTTGTGAAGGGCTACATCCCCCAAGGTGTCCTTCTTGGGGGTAGTGGATATCCCAACTCTTGGGGCTGCGGCCTCAACATCTTCAACTACCATGGTTATACCATGTTATACCATGTTATACCGTTGTACCGTAAGTTATACCATCTTATACATTCTTATGCCATCTTCCATTTAAGTCATCCCAACCCCAAAGTTCCACAAAGTGCTGAGGTCGATTTTGGTTTCCATTGCTCAGCTGGCCCTTTCAGCCTTAGCGCCATCTGGACGGCTTGTGCTCCAAGTTCCTCGTGAAGAGACCACGAGACTGAGCAGCAGTGCGCAGGGATGCATCGGATGGGACATATTGATACGTGCTTAAAGAATGATGATGATGGTGGTGGTGGTGATGATGATGATGACGATGATGATGACGATGATGATGATGGTGGTGGTGGTGATGATGATGATGATGATGGTGGTGGTGATGATGATGATGACGATGATGATGATGGTGGTGGTGGTGATGATGATGATGATGATGATGGTGATGATGACGGTGATGATCACTATTATTATGATGCTGTGTTCTTTTGTCCAACTTACAAACCAAACCAACACCGAGCTAGGATCTCAAGTGAAACTCGACTTCGTTTTCTTGGATTCGCTTTCTGTGAAGGAATGCACATGCTCAACTCCTTGAGACAATTGGTGTGACGATGACATGCAGAGCTTGCATTGGGCCATAATTAGATGTGCAATCTGCAGAAGCAAATCGCAAGTCAGGATGCAAGCAGCTCATGGCTGCTCATAGGCAATGTTTGACGCCCAACTTCACTGTCACTTAATCCTGCAACAAATCACTAGGAGGTCATCACTGTCCTGTTTAGCCAAGGATCATTGCTTGCATTTTTCGCTTGCATGGAGAGTTTGTCCTTGAATCGAAGACAACGAACACGTTGACGCTCGCTTTGGGAGAGAAACCAGTACGAGTGTTGGCATGACAAGAAGGTATCATAAGGTATCTATTCTGACTAAAACTGTTTGCACTGTAGGATCTTCATGGACAGACGGTCACGCTGCAAATAGCATCGCAACCAGGTATAACCAGGCAATTCTCACCGTGTCAGCTTAGTGTTTAGGACCTATGCAGTGACGAAGAGCAACATGGGGCCACACATGGTTTCTCCATTTTTTATTGGATGTGTGAAGGACTCCCATAATATCCGCCGGCATGTGTTAAATAGGAACTAAGTAGCAGGAAAAAGGTGATGAGAATGTTGGTGTTGGTATTGGTGTGGTGGGGCCGACCTTGACAATGACGGTGACGTCGTTCTTGATATCCGTTTTGGTGTTAGTGCCAAAGAAAGTCAAACACATCGCGCAGGGGCCTTGGGGAACAACTTGGTGGGTGATTGAAGGCCATGATGGCTCAAGAACCAGGAAACACTAGACCTGGAAAAAGGTGCTGTTTTGCTCAATCCAAAAAAAAACAGTGTCGTTCTGTCCTCAGAGCGAGTCTTTCGTGACACGAGCAGAGTCAAGGGAACAGCAAAGTCCTCAGCCCGCAGATGAAGCAGCGAATTATTCCAGCCCATTGATGTAGTAATACAGTACCCCCTGAGGAAAAGTTGAAACAGGCTTACATCCCCAACTCCGCCAATTCCAATGAGGTCCATAAGTGGCATGCGTTTTGTCTATGACGTCCTCCTGAGCCACTGAGTAGACAACGGGGGGCCAGGGATTTGCTGGAGATCGTGGCCTATTTGGTGGTTGCTTCTACGTACTTCTTGATGTCCATCCCTATTCAAAGTTACCAAAGTGATCATCCCCACCTTCATATATTTTTCAGAAGGGTCGAAACTCGAAACCACCAGCAAATTCTGTTTCCACTTATTGTTGATATGGTTGGTAGTTAGTAGTTATTACATGTTATTACTGTATCCTCATTTTTTTTTTGGGGTACTCGAGTTGTACCAACCATTTCTGCTGCTTCAAGCAGATTGTTGCTTCACATCCTCCAACTTGTTGCCCCAGGTTTGATTCACCTGACTGCAGCCTGGCCCATCACCCGCCACAGCTTGCAGGTGGTCCTGGTCATCTGGGGAAACCCCCGAAAGTGGGTGATTTTCAAAAGAGAATTGGCTATGGATCAATACCTATGAAAATACCATTTTTAGTGGGATGAACATCCATTTTAACCCAGCTATTTTGAGGTGAACAGAAGGGGTACAAGGTTTTGACACACTGCCAATTCATCAACAAGATTAAGGACCCGTATCACTTCTGATATCACTGATATCAACAAAAAATAAACATGACGAGTAGAGTTACGAAAGTGGGATGGTTTTTTCTTTACACGATGCCAATGTGGTTCGCAGACCTTCAAGTTTGACCCGTGCTTGAATAACTCCATTTATGGAATTTTATGGAGACGCACTTGATTTTCCCCCGGTCGCATCCGCCCCAGATCTCTGACCAGCCACGGTTGGTTCGCAAAGAAACGCACGGTCAGCACCTCAGTCCATTCCGCGCAAACCACAGAAGATTGGTAATTTCTTGGTGTTGCAATTTGTTCATCACACGAGAGGCTTGTCTTTCTTTTCCCCATTGAATCCCCAGAAAATAGATCAACACGGAACCTGACAAGACATATTCTGCTCCGGGTGTAGGCTACCATGCAGACTACGTAGGTTGCGCAGGCGTTGCCATAGGCTCGTTTAGCCTACACCCAGTGGATCGCGTAGGCATCCCGTGAACTCTCTCGGCTACAGTACTCGTACCTCATGCAATGGCGTAGGCTCGGCATAGGACTTTGAATAGGTCATAAGTCATATGCTACTGGTCACCCAAAAAGCAAGGATAAAGACACTACAGGAGGTGAGACCTGGCTCAAACTGTAGTCGCAGGTCAGGACGGAAAAAAACACACCAAATGACATGACCAAACCTTTGGTTTCCAACCAACATGGCGATAGTTTGCTAGATCATCTAGATCAGTACTCCAGGGGGAAACAACATAGCAAAAAAAACATAGAAAACAACTTATATAAATGATATCAAACCATAGTAACATAGTAAAACACTACAGTTTGGCTCCAACACCCTTGGTCTTTCTTCACCGTGCTGAGGACATGGTGACGCCGACAGCTTCGCCTCCCTCGATGATGATGGCCGCCTAACGTGAAAATATCGATGATGGGGGATGCAGTGAAAAGATGGGATGGGGATGTGTCCAAAACAATAGCATTCTACTATATTCTACTGATGTCTATCATATCCCATAACATCCCATAACATCCCATAACCAAAACTATTTTCATAACCTTTTTTTCATCTACCCCCCTGTAACATTCCAAAACCACAACCATTTCATAACCATATTTGGGGGTTGACTGATGATAAACGTTTTGTTTGTCCATTTTGATGTTCGCAGGGGTACCAGGGTTTAAACCCATGGCCACTTGACATGACTCAATCATGACAGGGTGACATGATATGATTGTTGGTAAAATTAGTAAAGTTGTATCTATGATTGCTATGATATGATTGATATGATATGATATGTATTAGTAAAATTAGTGACATGATATGATATGATTGCTCTGAAAACCCACATTCTAGGTGGTTTGTCTCAGAGTCAAACAACGTCTGCATACAGCAGCCAGCAAAAATCCGGTGTGCTTTTTGAAAGTGATCGGCAACACATTCCGCCTGCATAGGGCATGATGCTGCAATTGAATAATTTCTGGATGAGGGACACATTTCAGGTGTCGCCATCAAGGCCTCTATGGATTTTGATCAGCTGATCCAGCTGTTTTGGTGGAATTTGCTTGGACATCTGCTGAAAATCCAAGGTTCTGTCAGCTGGCTGGCGCCATGGCCGCAACAAATTCCCATTCGTGGGAAGTCGGAAACATCCTGGAACCTCAAGTAATCAAATGTTCCTGGCATGTTTCCGAACGAACATTTTTTCAGATAATTCTTTCTTAGGGCTTTCAGTATGGTCTTCAAATGGCTTTGAAGTTTCGACTCTGTTCAGACACTGCATGGCACTGCAAGGAGGAGAGAACACGCCCCAGATTGAAGACTCGGGAGCTGGGAACCACAGAAATTTAGGATCTTCTCGCTGCTGGAATGATCATCCTACTTCACTCCTTTTTTCACAGGAGAACAATGGATAACATTGATATACATTGATAACATCAGAACAAAGGCAGGTTGGCTCCGGACTTCGTCACTTCGTCTTTCCATGTCTTTCCCCATCCTGGACGACTCAGACTCAGCTGCGAGCCCTCCGCTGAGGGCGGTGATCGGTGCAGAGGGCCCGAAAGGTGATCAGGGAGATCCAGGTGACCCAGGAGTGAAGGGCCCCACTGGTCCGGACTCCCAGCCTGTGACCCCTTCAGTTACTGGAGGAAAAAGTGGCATCATCCGATGTTTTCACAGGTCACCAGGTGTCAGGTGTCAGTGGATCTCAAACCATGCTTCACTTAGCTTCAGGCAAGAAGGGACCTCAAGGGGATCGAGGCAAGGTCGGATTCTTCCCCATGAAGTTGGCTTCGAGATGTCAGTCATCAATTTAAACAGATGTTAAATTCATTTTATAGGCGGACTTGCCTCTTCTCCAGTGTCCTTCCACTTTTTTTGGGCAATTTTAGACATATAAATCATCATATATAAATCATCCATACTGCATGTTTCATCCATGTTTGTAGTTGTATTATAAATGAACTATTGCACCTAAATTTTTTATCCATTTCAGACAGTGTCACAGGATCAGCATCATGTCTCACGACAGGCCCCCAGGGGCAGCAAGGAGATCCAGGCTGGATGCCTTGAAAAGATGGGAGAAAGCCACACATCAACTTTCATAGCATGGTGATCTACCCGACCAAAATGGGATTGATACTAGTTCAGAGATTATGTTGAAGTATGTTGCTCTGATTTTTTTCAGCAAAACATAGGGATTCAAAGTTCCGAGCCTGTGATCTTTCGTGTGAATGAGGGAGTTGAACATCCACAACTGCTGGAGAATGATGAGGCTACAGTAGCTATTGTAGCGTGAACTAAAAGGGATTCGAGGGTGAACTTGCCCACAAGCTGATTATGAATGGCAAGACTTCTGGTGGGATGGACTTCGGCGAGAAACAAAAGAGGATTAATTAGGAAAGTCTTTGGACACTCCCTTTTTTTCAACAACCTATACTTGGGGGTGCACTTAAGGTTATTATACAATGAGTTATTGCCACGATACCTATGACTAGATATGGTTATATACCCATTTGTAGACCCAACTGCACCTGTAGGAAGATGGTATTTACGGTAAATCCCACACCAAATCGGCTGTTGCTACACCAGGTGAGCCAGGTACACCACCGGAAATTCCCACACCGCCTGCAGGACGGCTGGGAATAGGATTTGGATGGATTTGGGGTACCCTGGCAGGCGTTGAGCTATTGACGCACTGGGATTGTACCACACCAGCTACCCTCCGGAAATCTAACAAGCTATGGTAGAATGGTGCATTCATACGTTCATAGATGATTTACGTATAAACATGGTGATGTTCCATAGCTATATTAAAATCATGTGAGGGTAGTTGCCTTATGTTGCCTTACATTTTTTCAAGCTGACGTGCCGCGAGGATCTGCTGATGTCAACATGATTGGAGCAGCGGTTGCAATTCACATCACGGTGCTGGGGATTCTCTACATGCAAGTCGTGCCCCTGGAAGTGTCACAGCAACGCTCAACCCTTGCAGACATCTTTAAACCTTGCTGTAGCTGTTAACAAAAATCTCTTGACCAAAAGTTATAAAAGTTGGCTCACATCCTGAAATGACCCTGACGCATCTATGTCGAGCGATTTTCTGCCGTGGGATTCCGTGGGACGAGGTGCAATCGAAGATGGACGATGCGAAGCCTAAAAAGGCGCAGCGGGGGGCAGTTAGCTGTGCTAAAAAATTGTGGAGTTGCAGTTGTGATCATGGCAGGTGCCTACACATAACAGAAATAATAACTGAAATAGATTAAATACATAAACAAAGTTGTATATATATAATATATTAATATATATATATATATAATAGTATAGAACTGATTCCTGAAGCTGCAAAGCTGAGGGCAGCAGTTGTGAACATCTCTTTTGCAGCGGCGTGGGACGTCCAGAGGCCATGGATACTGAGGGAACGGAGGCAGAGGGCTTCGAAGAGGGTGAAGTGGTGGAGGACGGAGCTTTCCCATGCGGGTACCCCCAAATCATCCAAAATTGAAATTTATTTGGATGTTCATTGAGGCACCAAGGTGATGATCCACGGCCATATAAGGCCTTATATATGTGTGTGTATACGACTATATATATTTTTAGTATTGAAAGCTATGGTGACTTGGGGATACCACATTTTAAGACACCTCCACATGTAGAAGATCTCAAGATGTGAAGGGGGCTTGGCTTTACTTGGCTCTTGTTGTTAGGTGGGCACTCCGAAATTTGCCCCTTGTCAGAATTGCAACGATATTCATTGTATAGCGGCATAGGGCAATAGATGCCCGAAGTTCACAGCCTGCAGGAGGAAGCTGTTGCTGAAGAACAGCCTGAGGAAGCTGAGGCAGTTGCGACCTGACAAGATGAGTGTGTCTCATGTCCAACATCCCCAGAGGGGATGGAATGCTAGAGGGGATGCAACCCAGATGAGACGTCCACAGCTGTCACAGCTGCCCCCTGCAGCGGAAAAAGGAGTTGGGTTGAGAGAATTTGGGGATTACCATTGGTTATGGATGAGGGCGGGCAAAATCAGTGTCACGGTGCATGGTATTCCATGGTATTCAGGATGGTACCAAGTAGCAACCAGTAGCTGGCATTAGCTTCACCAGGTGCACCGGGTTCATTTCCTTCCTGCTTAACCCACAGGTATCTGCTGAAGGACAAAAAAGCCTAGAAAAAGCTACCAAGAAGTGTGTGTGATGCCAAGTGGTTGCAATCCCTGCACCAAACTTGGGATATTGATGGATATTGTACGTATATTCAAGTGGACAAGACATGCAATTCCTGGTGTGTTGATTCTTGGTCAAGTTTGAGTTGCAGCATTTTGATATCAATTGTATTTTGAATAGATTTGATAGATCCCGTGCTTGTTCAATGGCCCAATGTCGTACCTTTGGCTAACCATGGTGGGTAGCACTGCTTTTATCGCAGCCAAGACGTGACCCCCAGGACTCCTTCATCATTTTGGCCTGCGATGGCGTTTGGGACGTCATCAATGATCAGCAGGTTTGCAGTGACAAGGGCGTAAGAAAGCGCGTTTCGGGAGTGTTTAATGTTTGGGGGAGGGAGTACGGAGTGTACTATAGTTTTGCCCATATTTGTAGAAGGATTCTACTAAATTATTGCTGCTATGACCCATCGCCCGTCGTGTCTCAGGTTGCTTTGTGAAAACATATTAGATCCGATTACTGCAGTAGAATCCATATGAATCGAAGATATTAGATATTATGGAATATGACCGGATTCCTAATAATCCATTTACATCCATTTACTATTAATAATCCTATTCAGTAATCTAAGGAAGTTTAGAAGTCAAACTTCCGACAATATGGACAGATGAAGCAGCTGAGGTGGGAAGAGTCAGAGAAGAGCAGAGAAGAAGAAAGAAGATCAGACAGGAGAACGATCAGAAGAAAGAATGAAATGAGAGATCAACAGTTGCACGCCGCTGTGGCGCGAAGCACATTTAGAAGTGAAAATAGTCAAAACTCCGAGTCACTTTTCGCAGTTGAGGTGTTGAAAAAGTGCAGGCCATTGTGACACAAAGCACATTTCGAAGTGAACATAATCAAAACACTTCAGCTCCGAGTCACTTTTCGCAGTTGAGATGATCAAAAAGTGCACGCCGTTGTGGCGCGAAGCAC
>Ga0126342_10001968_pt1:27500-30823 | contig 30823 bp, 29 predicted proteins | sample Cyp1metagenome_FD_92528 | JGI IMG/M metagenome (GOLD analysis project Ga0126342, IMG submission 92528) | Coral microbial communities from Lord Howe Island, Old Settlement Bay, Australia - Cyphastrea 1 metagenome | ecosystem: Host-associated > Invertebrates > Cnidaria > Coral ...
CCGCCTCTGGTGCTTGGTATTGGGGGTTCGGTCCTATTTTCAGACTTTTGCGTGGAACAATTGGGTTTCTGCTTACTATATACATGGGGTTTGTCATATGATCACATATTTCATGCTGTTTATTTTCTTCATATTTTTGGTAAAGGAAGTCTTGATTTTTCCACCATGACTCAATGACTCAAATGGAAGTTCGGCAGCCGCAGGAAGCGGATGGACGCTCCATGGCGGAGATTCTTGCGCGGATGCTGGTTCCTTTGCTGAGTTTCAAAACCTGGAAGGAGGATCCAATGAAAATTGGAAGGGCCGCGCCGGGTGAATTTTTTGGGCCAGTTGGAAAATTGAAATGATTTGAAATGATTCGAAATGTATTGAATCTGTTGAATCTTTCATTTTTGTGGGGTGACCGGTGGTGATCCAAATTTCAAACCAAATTCTTGGGGTACCCAGACGATTCATTCTTCAGTGTTGAACCAACATTTTTTTGGGGTACCCAGTCCTCATCTATGTTGAGGATAAGACATGATTTCCATGGCCGTCATACGTTCTCCTCCTGGGATCTATACGATTTTGTGAGGTATTGCAAGTAACCAATGTCATTGCAACCCAGAAATGGTCCCCCAAAATGGACAATTTAGGGCAACTCATAGTTTTTTTGAAAAAACACATTTGAACATTATTCCAATGTTTGGATGGTTACATCCCAAAATGGAGTGCAAAAGTGGATGATTTGTCCCAATTGTCGTTGACAGGTGGAAGAAGCTTTAGCGCGGGGCTCCAACGACAACATCAGCTGTTTGGTGATCTTCCTTTGACCGGTGTGACCAGCGGCTGTTTTTAAGGACATTTTGCTGCATAGGATGCCATCATCAAATAAATTGTTACATACATCAATGACAAGGGATTATGTTGTTGCTACATGTTGCTACTTCAAGGTTCTAAGTTTCTAGTTTTGAGTCCTATCACCTTGACATTGGTACCAGTACCTCAAGGTTCGAAGTTATGACTATCTCAATTTTCGATTTTTCTAAGTGCTTAGTGTCTTTTCATCTTACTAGCAATGTGTTGAAATGACATTTTGAATGGAAATTTGTTCATAGACGGGGTGACCTTCCACACTCTGAAAGCATTCAATATTGCTAGTGACTATATGCTTATGAGTCATTTCCCAGTTTCCTATTGGAAGACGCAGATCGTCGCAGATCTATCCACCATAGTTTGAACCATAGCTTGAACTTTGAACCAATGAAGTACGGGCATTTTTTTCCTACGACTTTTGCAGGAATATGACTCAAAGTGATGGAACACACAAAGACCTGCGTATCAAATCAACTTGTCGGTGTCACACCTGCGGCCTTTTGGTTGTAGCTGCATTTCAAAGTACAAATGCCCGCTGCAGTTGCCAATGAAAGACTCCGTACCGGTCCGTAGCTGGGTGAAAAAGATCAGCTGCAGAATGGATGTGACTTGATTCAAAGAGATGGATTCTCAACGGCCGCCGATCTCCGGCCGCCGATCTCCGGCCGCCGATCTCCGGCCGCCGATCTCCGGCCGCCGATCTCCGGCCATATCCGGCCACAGCTTTTGTAATTGGTCGCCTTGGATGCTGCAGCTGTTGTGCTTCGGTAGTCAAATGGAGGTTTCCTAAGTCATGGTCCCCAAATCATGCAAGTCATGAATGACCATTTTTGTATTGAAGCCCATGGCGACGACTGGGGATCCTCCATTTGTTAAGAAACCACCCAATCATGCCATGGAATCTGACCACAATGACCATAGGTGCAATTTCGAATCAGGCGTAGACACCTTGCCATTGAAGACAGCCATGACCCCCTGAAGAATGAACACCAATAGAATTGTGCTGACCCGGAAACGCATGTGGTTCCAGGCACCCAAACCTGAAGTATAGAGAGACAATTGAAGTCATTGTTCCTTATTCTTTTCTTCTTACTCTTCTACATTGTTCAGTACAGTCTGTTTGTCAATTGGAAGATCCCGATTTTCCTCCGGCCATCAGAAACCCTAACCAGCCAGAACTAGCCACTGTTGCTCTGTCTAAACGAAACCGTTTCAATGAGCAATGGAAGAGTTTCCAGAGCAAGAGCTTGCAGGGCCAGAGGAGCCTCTTGGATCTCTTGGATCTCTTGGCTTGCCAGTCTTCTAATAAAGGAAGTGGCTGGATCATTTCTATGTCTGAAAGCATCCAATTTTCGGAGAAGCAACACACCATTTTGGGCCGCTTGGCAGTTCCCTTTGCGCAGGATGAGCCAGAATTGCCATCGCCCTGGGCCCCCTGGCTTGGCTTCATTCTTATTTATTATATCATCATTGTGGCAAGCCAATATCCTCACATTTTTTGGACAAGATCTGCTAACAGAAGTCCTGTTTGTCAAGGCGGGGTACTGCAGAAAACATAGGAACACCATCTTCCGAACGGCTCTTTTGGGTCCATGTTTCCTTCCAACCTGTAGTTTCTGGCAAATCATCACCGATGTTTTTTTTTTCACTTGTATTATCAAGTATGATCTGAAGTTGCACGTACTCTTGACTTGATGTGCCTGTGTTTCAAAGAATCGCCCCCTAAGACGAAATCCCGAATCGTTTGCTGAACGTTCCACAGCTGGAGTCGTTTGCTGCTCAGGTGCGTATCCAGGATGGGGATGGCCAGAATGTCTACATGAACCAGGTGGATCGGCGTGGGGCAAGGGGTAAGTTCTAAACTTCGTTTTTGTCTCCAAAAATGTTGGTAAAAATCCAATTCCAACGGTTTGGAACATCATTGTCCCTTGTAATTATGATTTGTTCCATTTTCCCTTTCAAGATTGCCGCAGATTGCCAGTCATGGTGATGTACGTTTTTGGGCAAGGGGGGCAGGACACTGGAGAGTCGCAGTTTGAGCCGCCCCTCTTCGAGGACTACCCTGATTTCGAGGCCGCTCCTGAGCTTTGTGGGGATGGTCCTGGATCTGTTGGGGACACCCATTGCATCCACTGGTTTGCAATCGTTCGTCTGATTGAAGCAACGTGATTGGGATGCCCTATTTTGGACACCCACGTGATGTGTGGTGTATTATCACGAAAGGTAGCTCCAGAGGGGCTACCTTGAGTTTTACTTTACGAAGTCAAGGGGAGGGCGACCAGCCCCGTTACCTGATTCTTCAGGAGATTGCTAGTCATTTTAGTACTCCCCCCCCCCTCCACACCAGAGCAGACTCAAAACATTGTAATTTACAGTATTTTTGTTCTTTTCGGATCAAGAAACCACATTTTGCTACATGGTGAAACCTCCGTAAATACCAGTGTTTTTGCTAGGTGCTGGCCAAAAAA
>Ga0126342_10001969_pt1 | contig 30817 bp, 32 predicted proteins | sample Cyp1metagenome_FD_92528 | JGI IMG/M metagenome (GOLD analysis project Ga0126342, IMG submission 92528) | Coral microbial communities from Lord Howe Island, Old Settlement Bay, Australia - Cyphastrea 1 metagenome | ecosystem: Host-associated > Invertebrates > Cnidaria > Coral ...
AAAAAAAAAAAAAAACGAAGGAAGAAAAAAAAAAGCAATCTTGCCCGTCACCACATTGCCTTTGATTTTCTTTTGAGGGCCATTAGGGGCTGGCCATAAATCGACATGGTCCGAATAGTTGCGATGTTTAGCCACGAGCAATCCATTTTTGGTGCTACTATGCGCGACTCACAATCCTCCATATTTCACAAACTTCTTCCAATGGGCACATTCTTTCGCAGACCCAAAGCCTCTGCGCTCCACTTTTCAGGGGTGCGCGCCAGCGCGGGCTGCACGAAAAATAGGCTGTGAAAATCACGGCCGTCGGGCCGTAAACGATGAGATGGGGCGACAAAAGGCCCGTGAAACGTCAAGAGGCAAAACCTCGAGCGCTGTGGCGCAGCTCTGGTTCAGGGTTTCAAGGAGGTCCCCAAAAAAATGGGTAGGTGAAGGAACCAAATAAATTGTCCAACTGATTTCCTATGGATGGTTCACCAGCCTGAAACCCTGAGATTCGTTGCCTGGGCTTTTTATTGTGATGGCACCGAGATTGCCCCATCTCAGTTGAAGATCGGCTTCCCATCGTCCGACATGTTGTTTTTGCCTCCGAAAGGGCAAGCTTTTCGCTGTAACAGTGGGCATGACATGGAAGCGACAAAATGAGAGCACCTCTTGTTTGTTGTAAACTAACCCCATCCTTCTAATAATATTAAACACCCCCGAGAAGCCATGGTTCAGTAGAGGATTTACACATATTTGTGACCATTTATGGGGTGTTTAATGTTAAGGTAATGGGATTATTTGGTGATACAGTGATACAAGACAAGTTACCCAGTTTTTATTCCAGGAGCTCGGCAAGCAAACGACGCTTGCCACTCTCAGACCCAGCTGAGGAGGGCACAGTTTTTGCAAAATCGTTCAGCATCTTCACCTCAGGACATAGAAGTACGCTTGGGGGTATCATGGCTTGAAGAGTTGCTGCGTGAAATGGACTTGTTTCACCCAAATCAGCTTGTGCCGATTTCAAAGCAGACAAGCTGGTCATCTGAGAGGCATTGCCATGACAAAACCAACTTTTATACAGTATGTGTGCCTTTCAAAATGTCCCAAATATGGCGTGCATCTGCCAATGTCAGTTCCTCACAAATGTCATGAGGGACGTTTTTTGCAAATTCCCAAAACTCTTTTGAATTGAGGGGGCCTCACCTGTCATGTTTTTTGACCTTTAGTAGTAAACCACCCCATCTGGTGGGGCAAAATGGTGCAACTTATTGAATCCCCTCAAGAAAAATGACTGGTTGGTGGTATACCTACCCCCCTCTGAAAAATATGACTTCGTCAGTTGGGAAGTTGACATTCCCAATATGTGGAAAGTCATAAAATTCCATGGTTCCAAACCACCAACAAGATGATGATTGTCCCATTTCACAAGCCATTTCTGGTGGATTTCCAAACCACCAACCAGATATAAATGTTATATGGATATATGGATGATAATTGGGATAATTGGGATAGCTACTGACGGGATAAAACTGGATATATATATATACATATATTATATACACTGTCCAGTAATTCTATCCCATTATATTCCAAAATATTCCATCCCTATTACCAACCAGATGACAATGGATTGAATATTATCTGGAATATTCTGGATGGTAATAGGGATGGTTGATAATTGTTATCCAGAATATTCCATCCCTATTATCAACCAGAATGGATGGTTGATATCGGAGAAAAAAAAAAAAACGCACCTTAAATTCTGTGGAACTTCACCAAGGGACATCCATCTGCCGTGGGGTTCAGGTCGCAAGCAGTCAAGGGCTGCCAACGCACCTCGCCGTTGCAAATTAAATTGGGAGAATTTGGGAGATTTACCCTAGCTTATAACCAAAAAAATGGGAATATCATGGGAATATGATGGGAATATGAGATTTCATGGGCATATCAATGGGAGTACCCTGTCTGATCACCAGCAAATATGAGGATTGAACATGATTAGACCAACCATACTGGGGATGAAATAGATTAAGTTGATTAAGATTATGTTTTGTCTCCGTACCCAATGCCATAAAACTCCCATTGCGCATGATTTCTACACACCATTTCCGACCTTTTTTGGGGGGTGACTTGTTGGATTTGACCAACTAACACCTGGGAGGTTGAAATATGACGGTTTACCATCAAACTATCCGAAAAAAAAATGATTGTGTTAGCATGTGTGATAAACATCCGTATTATATCTATATATATATATACACTAGCATTGTAATGTTGGGTGAAAATGCGAAGATCTCACATTGGCAGTATTAGGAAGTATATTGCTGTCGAACATTGGGATGTACATCTGCTATGAACCAAAAAATCTGAGACCCTTTACCCACTAATTTGGGCGGTGTGCAGCCAACTACCTTGATTTTTGTGCTTCCAAATGTTCAAGCATCCGCAAATGGAAGGGGAAGCTGGTGGAAACACATCATTTCGGTGTGAGAACCGATGTCAAATTGCTTGGAGCTTGGTGGTCCTTGCGCAAGTTTCAAGCACTTTAAACATTTTCACTGCTACCATTCTTCAAGGCCGTCAGGGTTCAAACCAGTGTTTTGAGGCTAAGGAACATGTGTCGGGTTTCAGAGGCCAGTGGCACAGCGCATTCCTCGAAGTGGCACCCACTTCTTTATGGGATTCGTTCCCAGCCTATTCGAAGAAGTCAGATTCAATCACCCCATTTTCATGCGAAAATATCCTCCAGTAATCAAACATGGCAGAAAATCTTCTTCACCGAGGTTTCCCCGGCAACCAAAAACATCGGCCCCGTGGTTCACCGAGGAATTTGATATCTCTGATCACAATAGCAGAACGGCTTTCCAGGAGAAATCCAAACGAAACACATGTTGACTTCGATCATAAGGGGGTCTCAAAATATTCATTCGATAGCTTCAAAAATTGTAAAAATGAACATTGGGATAACCAATGAAGGTAATGATGAAGAACCAATGAAGATGATGATGATCAAAATGAGCCAGGAGCCCCCGCTGCACCAGGATACCAGGTGGCTTTCAACCTGAGGGGCGACCCTGGTACCACATCAAAAATATGACGGTGCTATGTACGGATGTCGATCCCCAGACATCTGATATCGGCGTTGTCCCATCTGAAAATGGTCTCAGATGATGATTTAGGATACAAAATGATCTGGTTGTTGGTCTCCTTGGCACCCCAAAGGATGCGCAAATGCTCGAAGATCTCCGCCAAGACCAAGCCACTGATAGAATTCCAGCTGCGGCAAATCCTTGTTGTTGTACCGCCTTGGAACCAACGCAGCGGATGGACATAGAGGGTCTAGTTGTGATATCAGCTGCTTCACTTGATTCCTGAATCACGATGTTCTGGCAAAGAATAGAGCATCAATACTTGTTGTAAACTACCAACCATCATTAAAACCAAAGATCGCACAAGCGATCTTTAACAGTTGAGATCCTCGAAGATACCCATGTCTCATCACTTCAGCGAACTACCTCGATGATCCTTTGCCGTCGAGTTATTCTTTAAAACACAAAAACAACAAGGAGGGGTCATATTTTGCAGGCAAGATGTTGGAGTTTGGATCAATTGTTGTATATTCCCCCTTGATAATTCCAAAAATTCCCCATTCAGAACAATGGATATCCGATGATATCCGTTAATGATGATAAAATGGAACTCTTCCCCAGGCTTGTCATCCATATATATATATATGGGGATGGGTCAAAAGCCTGTTACCTAGTGAACCCCAAAATAGCTGGTAAATGGATGTTCATCCCACTAAAAATGTATCTATAGGTATTGACCCATAGCCATATATATATTTATTATAGAAGGCTTCGAGTCGGCTGGAACCCCCGGGGCTCCCCGACTTTGGCAGCGCAGCCACGAAGCGGAAATTGATCTCGGCGGCGAAAAAAAAGCAGCCCGTTTTCGATGAAATCGACGGCTGAAAACTTGGAGATCCATAGAAGACTGCAGGTGTATCTATTGTGTATTATGTATATATATATACGATTATATACGTATATGATGTACATATGCATATACATCTACATCTACATCTACATCATATATATATATATATATATACTAATCAAGTATGCGTATATATATATGTATATATACATGTGTATATATATACACAATATGTATACTATAAGCCATAAGATCAAGAATGCATATCACCACGATCGCTGGGCCGCCCGCATCGTTGGTGCCTGGAGGAATCTCCTCAACCAACGTGAACTGGCCGTTGTCCGACCTCTGCGAAACCCAGATTGAGAAGAATCACTCCAGTTTGAACCAGTTTATTATGCGCACACATGTGGGTCTGGGGAGATAAAAAGTTGCTGACAATCTGGGTAACAAAAACCAATATCGTTCATGGGTTATGAAAACCACTTTTATTATGTATCCCCGGTTGTAGATGACTGTCCCATTGAAAGCAGGGATAAACTCCAGCCATCTTCGAATGTACCCCAACCTCCGGTGCAAAATGTACTCAGGTTTTTCCTCGTGAAGAAATTGCGTAAAGATTGCCATAGAAAGTTTCTTTGGAATCCCCTATGGCCCTGGACAAGCCCATGACAAGCCCACTTGACTTGGGTCCATGGGAGTCCATGGTCAACCACAAACCTCGGTCCAATTCTTTGATCACTTCAGGCCAACTCAGTAAATCAAGAGCTTTACCAAAAAAATAAACCAAAAAATACCTATGGAAAATCACCACTCTTAGGTAAAATCAACCATGAATGGGCAATTGTTCCAGAATATTTCTGGTTATCCACCATGAAATCACCATGAAATCACCATTATGTAATTATGTACTATAAATCACCATGAAATCACCATTAAACACCATGAAATCACCATTAAACACCATGAAATCACCATTAAACACCATGAAATCACCATTTTCTATGGTGAAATCCCAGGTTCTCCACCCAGCTCAGCTTGCGGACGCCCCATCCATGGCATTGGCCAAGACGGAGGTCACCTCCTCGCCGTTGTTCACCTTGCCGAAGACGCCGGCCTCACGTCAACAAGCATCGATCGGAGTCGAATAGATATGTTGGAGTGATAGATATTCTGGAGATATTCTGGAGTATATGGAGATATAATGAGTATGTCTATATATATATATTAATATGTATATGTATATGTATTTATATATATATATGATAGAGATATAATGTGTGTGTGTATATTTTATTTGTATATTATATATATAGTGGAGATGCCTAATAGAAATGCCATGATATCAAAAATATGATGGGACTTAAGTGGGAATATCGTTCAGATATCATGGGGATATCATGGGATTTTGATTACACGATCCTTGTGCCCAATCGTTTGTCCAGGAAGTGTCCCAAAAATTGTTCTTCAAATCATTTGGCGGGAATTGTATCACCTGTTCAATTTGGACAATTGGGATTTATTGATGATACTGTATCACTTGTTTATTGGTTTTGTACCTCCGTTCTTGTGATTTATAGTACCTTCCATTCCCATCAAATGCTGACTTTTCGATGACTTGGGGCTAGTGCGTCCTATCCCAAATTTTAATCTACCGGGAAAAAAAAAAGATGGAGCCTTCTTCAATACCCTATCTTCGGGATTCGTCACGGTGGCTGTCACCTGACAGAGTACGATGGGCAGATTCAGCCGATGTGGAGATGCATCATGTTGGGATTTATGAAGATAGATATCAAATATCAATGAAAGTTTGCCTTGATTTGGGGATTTATGATCAATCCTTCAAATATCAATGGGAATTGCGGAACCTACAACCGGATGAATGTGTATGTTACAAACATCGGGAGTCTTGAGCAACGGAAATTGTCTTTTGGCAGGACTGCAATCCACATATACTGGAAAGCTGGGTTTGATTTAGTGGGATCAGGTATCAGTTTGAGAAATGTTGAACCCCCCCATTGTTCCAACGCCAACCACAAAATCCACAAAGGTTGTTGTATAAAGATGTCTAGTCTCATGGCCCCCAGCCATTGGTGCAGCATCATAACCAAGGCTGAGATCGCAGTTCAACAGTTGAAGTGGACAGTGGCAACGTGACCAAAGCCTTCCAAAAGCCCCAAACACTGAATCGTTCCACAGAGTCTAGAAACCAGAAACCACTTCTTATTCAGATCGAATTCTCCAGTTTGACTCTGTTTGACTCACATAAAAATTTCATGGGTCTGAAAATACCCGAAAATCCCATCTAAAATCCCATCTGCCTTGGGGTCCCGTTTTGGGTCCCCTTTTTCGCCTCGACACAGCGAGGCTCTAAGCCATACGTGGCACGAGTTCCCTTCAACATCTCACCTGGCGGATGGCATACCAAGAACCACCAAAATTCATGGGGGTTACCAATTACAACTATATACAAGGTGGTGCCCCCCAGTTATATATGCGTTGTAATCCCATTAAATAGGTATATCACCTATAAACCATAGCTATTGGACTTATAAACCAACTTAGCTAACTATGGGGCACCCTCTCCCAACTATCTGTTGAATGGGTGATATATCAGACTTTTCGCCATTTGCTTCGAAGGAGTAGAGAATCTATGGAATGGCGAATTTTAAGAATGGAATGACCCTGATTGAAATTGCACCAACGACACCACCCGTGCTGCCGTCCATTTTGTCCTGTTGCTTTGGAGCCGTCGGACGCTGCTTTCTTTTCCTTCCCGGGCACGTTGTCTCAACGGGGCCTGACTTTTGGACCCAGTCGGGTACAACGCGCCTGCTTTGCGGGACAGGAATGCACACATAGACCTACTCTGCTGGCAGTTGCACTCACGGGAATCTATGAAAACTCAACCAAAATTCACTTTCATATTCCATGAAAATCGCTTTTTCAAGTCATGCCCTCCTTTTTTTTTCGGGAAATCCACGGAAATCCCATCTGCAACCCCGAACCCCCGCCAGCTGCGCCACTAGGCGTCGTCGCCCGGCCCTGCAGGGCCAGGCAGCCAGAGAGACACGGCGAAACGCTTTCGGCCGGTGGGCAAGACCTCGTGCGGGATGTCCTGGGCGTTCACAAAAAAATCATCCCATTGGAGTCCCATTGGAGTCCATGGTCATTTTATGTCACTTTGGATGGGATGGATTTTTTTCATGTTCAAAAGAATGATTGGTCATTTTTCAAGTCTGGAAACCATCAAGTCTATGATAAGTCTATGGTTTATCCAGATGGGCAGCCGTGGAAAGATCCAATCCCCAGCCTGTGACGTAGAACCCCCGGGGTGGTGGTATGATGACCAATGATCATTCTCCGATGACCCAATCCTAATATAGGTCACCATAGAAGCATATAATAGCATCATCCATAAACATACACAGTATATATGCATATATTATTAATTGATATATATATATATTACCTACATAGTAATTACATATGTATATGTTATCAATTAATATCTATGTATATACATATACGTATACATCTGTGTACATCTGTGAAAAAATCAAATCCATCAGTCTTACCATTCAACCTATGTCCAAAACATTCCAAAACAATAGAGCCGCCACGTGTCTCGACTGCGAAAAAGCACCAGGCGACCCCCCACAGGGTCGATATCGTGCTCCATCTGGGCATGGCCGGGATCAGTTTTCAGGAGAAAATCATGGAAATCCAGGAGAATTTGACAGTAAAACCCATGGAAAACACTGATGACCATGAAAAATTGAAGAGTTGGATTCCGAAACCATCATGTTGCTAGATTTTGATGATTTTCCCACTTCGGGAAGTTCAAGTTGAAAATTCTGGGGTGCAAATGGGTGCAATTTCTGTATTTGCACCTCTAGGTTCCCCATGTCGATAGATAAACATACTGTTGTGCCATGTTCATGAGTCATATTTACAATGCAGTTTTGCACATTGATGCGACCCTACCTCATGGGTAGGACCGGAAATGATGTTGTTCCATCTTGTTTGGTTGTGATTCTACCGTACCTCATGGCTGGCAACCCTTCAATGACCCTCGTGCTGTCGGCGCCTCATCTTCGTTGGGCTCGGTGGCGCCCTTCTCCAGCTGGAAAGGATTGGGCCGTTGCTTGTACAAACGAAGCTGACCTCCATCACTGGATGTCCAGTCTTTGTTCGCCTTGGTGAACTGCTGCGCTATGCCACTATGGCTATGTCGATTGGAAATCACGGGTTTTCTTTGCAAGTCATCGCGGGATCCAAGACAAAAATACAGTAAATCTTGCAAACCACCAGAATGGGAGGGAAATCCAACATCATCAAATAACTTTATCATATACTCAATAACCAAGCAGTTCTTGCAAACATGTTCTCTGTACCAAACTCCCCAAGACCCCCCACCTGGAGTCACTCACCAAGGTACGTAGAAGATGGCGGTCACCTTCCTACCGTTATTCAGCTTGGAGTCGTAGCCACCATCCATGTGCTTCTTGTAGAAAGCCTGGCAACTTGGAACCCTTGGAAGCCTGTGGGATTCTGAATAGAAATCCCAAAGACCATCAGTTGGAGTATGAGTATTATTGATTCATATTGATTCTTAGAACCATGGTTGCCACATAACTCACATGACCATCAGCTCTAAGTGGAATCCCTAGCCCGCCTCTTTCGGATAAGAGGCCAGCTGAAAGGATCCAGAGGCCTGCAAGTAGAGGCTGCCTGGGCTCCCGCGAAACAGCACAGTTTACAGCATCCCCTTGCCGGGGACAAGATAAGAAAAAATAAACGAGCCAGCACCCACCATCTTTACTCGTTGATATCTGTAGACAAATTAATATATATATATATAATGTGTATATATATATACAATATATATATATATAATATAATGTATATATATATATAGATGTGTGTTTTTATATCATGTGTCCCGGTATCCCCATGATTGTTGGTGAAATCTCCATTGCCCCAAATATCGGCATCGTCGGCACAAGGCACATTTCTTGTTCAGCTCGAAGGGGATGGAGATCATCTTCTTGAAAAGCTCCAGCAGCCCTGGTTGCTTCTCTCTCTCCAATCCCTGGCGGAGATGGCTTTGGGATTGATTTTTTTTCCGCAAAAACCGATGGTTTTTTAATGGGAAATACAAGGTATAAAAATGATAAATGATAAACGTCAGAAACCACAAAATTCTGAGAGGTAACCAATTTTCAGACCAATCCATTTGACACATGTTGTTAATGTTTGTGACGGTGGTTTTCAGGGCTTCATAGGTTTCACTTTACAGGTCAGATATATTTTCGACAGAAGCTCCACCAATTCGCTGTTGGATCGATTTGGTTTCCGGTCAAATACTTGGGCAATTACCCCACTTGGAAGCGTTTGCCACATCCCCATCTTTCACTGACCTGTATGTTTCGGCTTCCAACCTCATAGTTCACCCAACAGATCTTGTCACTGCGAATGCCCGCCATCTTCTGCTGTTGCACCTGGCGTCGTTTCAGGAAAAGACGAGCTTCGCCCAAAAAGGTGACTGAAGGCCAAGAAAAACTTGAAGTCTGACCTCTATATACACATGTTTGGTTCAGAAATGCATGTCTTTACAACTTTTTGAGTCCAAAAATCGATGGGTTCTCTGTGACTGTTCTACCGCTTTGGATTTGGGAGGAGTTCCACGCAGTTTGCGGCGTCCCCAAATTAAGAAAACTCTCTCCTCTTCCCAAACTTACATTACCCTCTGGTAAACTAACAGTTTGCTATGGAAAATGGCCATTTATAGTGGATTTTCCCATTGTAAAAATTGTGATTTTCCATAGTTATGTTAGTTTACCAGAGGGTAAACCATGATTAGCTTATCTCCTTCAACAACCACGTGTTGGTCCATGTCTTCCAGGGGGTCAATTTACCGCAGTCCTGTCACACAGATCCAATCAGGCACCAGTGAACAGCGATCTCGTTTGTTTATGGCCCACTTTTTTGATGTTTCTCCCAGCATCCAGGATCATCCAGCATCCGCTATGGGTATGATGGGCCCCAAAACTTGCCAAACCAGGTCGTGGCGGACGATGGAGAGCTTGCCGTCAAAGTCGATCATTTCCAGTTCCCGGTAGACGTCGTTCACCAGGTCATCTTTCAGGAAATTCTCCTGGGGGCAGCAACAGAATCCGTGGATGATACTGTGGTAACGATAATGATGATAGGTGGTACTGGAAGATTTCTCATGTCTGTATGCTTCATGATTTATGAATTATACCGGAGGTTTCCTAAAATCAGCGTACCATCAAACATCCAAATTAGCCTTTTCCAGTATATTGAAATTGGAACCCCATGATTTTGGTGGATTTCCCGTGTTCAGACACACTCTTTCCGACCGAAAAGTCCGACTCGCCTGGATTCCATAGCCCTGCTCCATCAACCCCTGCCCAGTTCCAGCGGTGGCGGGGGCTTCTGGTAGACATATCTCTACACTTCAACGACGGCCGACTTAGAAGTGGTTGAAAGTAAACCAACAAAATTCATGACGGCCTGAAAGCGGGAGGCTACATGGATCAAATTTGGGGGTACCCCATTTTCAGACAAAGCCATAAGACTTTTCCACCTAATGGTGACTCCTGTCGTCTTTTCGCAAAATTCCGCCTTCACGCAATCCACATCCAAACTCTCGAGGTCCCCAATGGTGTAGCCCTGGAACCCATGGATCCAATAAAGGAGTCCAACGGGGTCCCAAAAATGAAGAGATCGAAGACTAAAGAGACTAAACCAGAGGCTTCTAGGGTGGTATGAATCATATTTCGGCTGAAAATCACCGCTTGAAACAAGGGAACTATCCACAAATGCTGGGATTTGTTATGGCAACATGACTGTTTTCAAGAGGCTACGGTAGATTTTGTTCAATCAGATCAGCACCAACAAAATTTCCGGTTGATGATTCATCGTCTCCCACCTGTGGGGTTGCCAGCAATCCCGCATCGTGGCTGTTGGCAGCAAATGCTTCGCTGTTCTCCGTCTGGGCGTTTTTGGGAGATGTTCAAATGATAATTTTTCGTGGTCAAATGAAGACTGAATAAGACGGGATGACTACCCTCTGGTAAACTGTTACATAACTATGGCAAGATCCACCATTTTTTATGGGAAAATCCACTATAAATGGCCATGTTCCATAGCAAACTGTTAGTCTACCAGAGGGTAATGTTGACTACCATGCTCTATTCAAAATCCGGATTGCGCCCTGGGCCGACTGGCATTGATCTGCTTCACAACATAGCGAATGAGACACTCCTGGCGAACCCAGACCAACACCGAAATTGACCACCTTTGAAGCAGAGAATTCTATCCAGTATAGATTCATCCTCTTTCACAATATGGTTTGATGATCCCTTGTACAAGTGACCTATTGGAGGCGCATCCATCCATTAACACCGTCACAAAATGAGCCCACACCAGGATCCACCGTCCCTCCGCTCGGCATCCTTCACCACATCTCTCATCACTTGGATCTCCGTTTCTGTATCCATCGTCTGGCCACTTTGAGCCCCCTGACCGCGAACCGTTGAGATTTTTCAAGCCCCAAAATGAATTTCTCTTCAAGCCATGGCAGCCATTCCCATCCCGCCACCCTCAACCCCCAGCAGCATCGCTCCCTGCGGTCCCTGCGCCTTCCGTTTCACGTTGCCGAAAATCTCCTGCGCCCATTCCATGATGGGTCCCGCCGCATCACGCAGCGCCGAGGGCTTCGTAAAGTCCTGGGAAGGAGCACCCGGAAAAACAGGGTCCCTGGGTAGATAGGGAAGAACCAATTTCCTACCTTTCAAAGGTACCATTGGATATGGTAATAAATAAATATATATTATATTATATATCCCTAATATGGCCCTTAAGCAACCCTCAGAGATTTGTTTCTCAGGCAACACTATGCATATTGTATAATTTGACCATGAATGGGGTCCAATGAGGATATTCGATCATTGAGATAGGTATGGGTCCTTTCACCGAGTGCTAGTACCCTGGTGATCAAAATATTACTTGTGTTGATGGATATTATTCGAATGGGTTCAACCACCTAAGCATGTTGTTTTTGTGTGGTACAAATTACCCAGAGGAGGCTTTCTAATTCAGAAAGGGAATGGAATGTGCTGATCGCACATTATATAACCAGACTAATGTGGGTAAAACAATGCCATTTGCACCATCCCCAGTCATCACCATGTTTATAGGTGGTATGTAAAAACCATTCCCAGGAAAATGGGTGGTAAAAATGGCATTGTTTGACCCACATTACAATTAGTCTCATTATATATAATCACCATTATTAACCCATTAACCATTCATCACCATTATGAACCATTAATGATTACTAACCATGGTAAAAATGGCATTGTTTGACCCACAGATTCCCCAGCTTCCCCCAGTTTCCACGGTGTCGGCACCTCTATGAGTCGATACGCAATGTCCTGCTCCGACTCCGGCACGGGGTCATCGGCGGCGCCGCAGCACTTGCCACGGAACTCGCGAACCTCGGGCGTTTCCGCAAGCGGCACCGAAATGTTTGGGTGTCCTGGGGTTCCGCAGCACCTGCATGACCAGGTCCTCCCCTGAAAAAAATGGGTGAATTTCTGAGGATTGCCTCATTTTTCAACCATGTTTTGAAACAGACTCAGCTGGAGAGGTTCCAACCCGCTGGAGATCAGCATTTTCCCATGGACCGCCGCCAAGGTACCCCAGTGCCCGACCGCACCCTGCGTTCCAGGTCTTGCTTCGCTCGCTTGTTGCGGTCCTCAGGCTTCGTCCAGAAAATCCCCAGGGTCCAAGATGTTCCCCATAAAAACTGCCATTTTCTGATGGATTTCCCAGTGGTGTTCCATGTTCCCCATTAAAAAAAAGTTCGGGGTGCTTGCCATGTCATGTCAAAGCTTTCACCCCAAGTGGTATGGGTGAAGTCATTGGGGAAGCATGCCTCATGCCTCATGCCAAGTCTGGGCTCCCAGTTCAAAAAGGTGTGCAAAAAAAACTGCCTTATTCTGCATTTGTACTTTTTGACTGCATGACTATGTGGGAAACAAATCCAGAAAAAAATCAGATCTAAGCCTTAAGCACGCACAGATCATTTCCTGCGCTTCGCACCAAAAATGGTCCAAGATGCGTTGAGAATCTCCTGGAAGATCTTCACGGTGGAGTCGATGGTACCTTCCTGACACAGATTAAAACAGGTTGCCTGTTTTTTTCCGAGATGTCCAACTTTTCTACCCTTCGGTACTGAAGCATGGCTGGGAAAATCCGCCCATCGAAACATGTCCATGTTTGATGGGGATCTCCCATCTAGTGCTCAACTGGCAGAACTGCAGTACTAAACCACCTACAATTTTTTGATTCGGCCAAGACTCACCTCACTGTTCTCATCCCCAATTCGAATGGATCATCATCTTCCCCATGAATCCAGTGCTCAAAAAATGGGGGCGCTTTTTTTCTATTGGCCAAGCCATTTCTGGGCGTTCAAAAATTGCCGCCAAGGCTCATCCCATTCGTGCTTTCCCGCTTCCTTCACCTTGACCCTCTCAGCCTTTTCTTTGGAAATCGCCTGATCTGCTGCCAGATTGATGTCCCCGGAAGGGGAGATGTCACGTGCCAGAGGACCAGCAAACGCTGAGATTTGAGGACCCCTATGTGTAGAAATGATCCGACTCATCCTACAAACTGATCCCATTTTTTTCAGAAATGAACTAAACTATATAAACCATCCTGACCCATCCTACATGGTTCAACAGATTTAAAGCATCAAATATCAGAAAATCACAAATCACCCGTTCTTTCAGTGGAGCCGACCTCATCCCAGCCTTGTCCAGAAAACCTCCCTGCATGGCCACACCACGGCTCCATCCACGGCTCTGTTTCGTGGAGCTGAGGGTTTGGAGTAGATTTTGCTCAAGATGAAGGTCCCATGTGTTCGATTTAGTCTAGGTGTTCATAGGTTCCATAGGTTCCATAGGTTCCATAGTTGGTCTTGAGGTGGATGAGCTGTGGATGTTTACAGCATCGCTTTAGCTTTGCTGCAAAAGGTGCTGAGATGTGCTGAGATGGTTCATCCGCGGCAACCAGAAATGTTTGGCATCTTTGGACGAAGGGCATGAGAGACGCAAATCCGCAAAAACTGATTGAGGACCTGAGGTTTTCTCCACCTTTTTCGGGATCCAAACCCCATCTGTTGATTTGCCATGTTTTAAGCATGGTAAAATTGATCACAAGAAACCGATGATGCTAAACCAAATGGAATAGAAAGATACCTTCAACACGATTGATGTGGATGCAACCGTTGATAGTGGATGCCTTCCCTTCAGCACATGTTCAGCCGCGCCGAGCCTTTGTCTGGGTCGCACTGAACCTCCCTGTACCGGATGTTGGACCTCCCAAATCAAAAACGGTGGAGCAAGACTCTCGAAATGAGGAAATGGGTCAAAATCTCGGACTTCTCGTATCAAGTCATCTCGCAGGGGGTTCAGCACCTTGACCTTCCCGAACTATGCCCATCTTCCCACAAGGTCACAGTAAAATTTGGCAGCAGCCGGCACGAGGCATTTCTATTGGAAATCCATCCCATCTGCCAATCAAAGTCATCAATCTCGGATCCTATATATATATATTATACATATATGTATATATCACTTGACATCCAATCTTGCAGAGCATCGACATTTGTTGTACTGTGTTCTCCACAACCAATGTGTGAATCACAACTCACAACCTTAAATCTGTCCAACTCCGTTAATCACCCGCCCCCAGCAGTTCCACATGGACGTCTCCAATTTTTTTTCATCGTTCTCAAAACCCGGTGGATCTGGATTTTTTGCACGAAACCCAGAATCCGTCATCCATCACCTTCTGGATCTGATTCCTTTCCAATGTTTCCACTTTTCGGGGATCTGTTTCCCTCAGGGACAGCAATGGAAATCCAACAAAAATCCAACCAAACCACCTCCCACCCCCTTGGGCCCCAACATTGGCATTTTCACATCACCGAAGGCGCCAGCTTCGCGGGGCGCAGTCATCACCTGCTTCACCCAAAGAGATTTGTTGCAAAGTGATCAATTCTTCAAGGAAAAACCTGGGAAACTTGAAAATTTTACTGAAGAAATGTCAAAAAATGTTTCCTTTCCAGGTCAGGGACATAAAATTTGTTGGGTTGCAGCATTCTCAACATACGTGTTGGCTGTTGCCCATATTTACGACGATCCGCTGGGTTAAGCATATAACAATTTGCCTCAACAGGCCGATATGAAACCACAGCCGTGGCGCACCGCTGCAGCTGCCCCAAAGAGTGCTCGGCGTGGCAACTGCGCCGCAAGCATAGGGCACCCGCATTTGAATGTGGTTTATAATCCTGTATACTTGGAATATTCCATATATAATTGAGTGGGTATAATATGGTTATCCGACACCAAGTATCAGTCAAGAATATCCAGTTGAATCATCTAGTTATGTCAAGTATGTTAATTACGAGCGAATGATTGAATTTGTATCTTTGTCATATATATAACCAAAGCTGTACATGTACATGTTGTACGCGCATACAACCGTTACACCACCTTTGGGCAAATGATCCCACGTCCCTTTGAAAATGCCGAACACAAAAATTACTAATTAATCATCAAAGCATCCAATTCCACTGTTGCAACATCAAAGATTGCAATAAAAATGGAAAACATCAAATTATTTGCATGGATGTCTTGTGTTGGAACCCAAACATACCAAGATGTTGTATTTGTTCAAGTTGGGACAGTACGTGATTAAATGCAGGGGAAGGATTAAAAAAATGTGCAACATTTAGGGTTTAACTACTCTATTGGAGGACCAATTAAAACATGTTTTGCTCGTGCATTCTGAGGGACCCGCCACATGTTCATCAACCCGCGTCCGCATTGGTTTTCCCTATTCGGTAGTTGTTGATCTTTTTTTTTGCTGGGCTCACTGATACACATGGAACTGTCGACCCAACTAAAGCCACATGGATGATCTACAATGGCCAAGTTCGCCCACATACTTGAAGCCCTCACATTGCTGGGTAGGGTTGGGTGGCTGACCACATCACGTGTTTTGAAAATTCAAAAAGCCTTGTTCTTCGCCCGGGCAGGTTCTACTTTGAATGCTTGAAATGCCCCGCAACTGTAGACCGGGTGTGGATAATTCGGAATCTCTGTTGGTCAAAGATCGATCACCAAACATGGCTGATGTCATTTGAAAGATATCCGATGAAAAACTTGGTAGAATTGATGCGCAATGGATGAAATGGATTTGGGGTACTCCACCTGAAAAGATTGATGGGACCACCGCTTGCTGTTTGCAAAAATATTGTCTTCTTTTTATAATTGTCATATTTGTGGATATTAGAGGCCTTCCCCAGGGTTCAAGTTAATAGGATGATTTCAAGCTAGTCGGCCCCATCTCAAGATTCAAGAAGGAGTATGAAGTTACACTTCGTTGGAACGCCGCCCAGCATGCTCCAAAACTCTGCCGCTCAACCCCCCAAATCCACATGCTGCCAGCCCAAGCGCGCTCCTCAGCCCGCAGAGCCGCGGCGCAAGCCGAACGCTGCGATCGTTTTGAAAGTTGTTGTTGGGGGCCCCCGTTTCACATACGCTACCCTTGGGCAAGAAATGGGGCCTTGTGAGCGCTACTCCTTCATTCCTCGTCGTTCCGTGTCATCGCAGATGGCGGCAGTCGTTGCAATGGTCAATGTCGTCGTCGTCGGGCAAAATGTCCTCGTCGTATATAAGTGGTCGTCGTCGTCGCCGACACAAACATTGGATTCAACATCTGAGGCAAAATTACTTTTTGGAATGATTTTGAATGACCAATACACATTTTATAGCCAGGGCAAATGAAAGCACATCAGGGCCGATTAGTAGTCAGTTGCACCAGCTGCACCAATTTGGGCGGGAAAAAAGAGAATAGGGACTGCTGATATTCTGCATTGTTTTTGCCTGTAATCCCCTGACGCCAACACATCTTCCAGCAGCTGAGCTGCTATGCCCTTGAAATGCTGCAAGTATCATGCCTGAACACTAACCAAATATCTTCCCTCTCTCTCTCTCTCTCTTTCTCTCTCTCTCTCTCTCTCTCTCTCCATCTCCATGTTGAGTTCTTCCTGTGTCTTGATTTGCAATACTGGTCCTGCCTTCCGAGAATCTCCCCCAGGTGTGAATGAGATCGTCTTTTATGCTGCAAAGTTTCCCATGTAAGGAGTAAACAGTGGACAAAACAGGGACAAAGGTGAACAATTGCAAAATGGCGTTCTGAAAATATCCTCAACATCTTTAACATGACATAACATGACCATTCAAAAAGGGAAGATGAAAAACCTGGGGATACCCGATGTTCAGTCCGCAAATCCAGGGGCCCAAAAAGCCTACGTTCCAACCCCATGACCCGATGGCCAGCATCCTTGCACCAAGGAACCAGCCAAAACCTCTGGAACATGGGGTGCCCATGGGTGCCCTTGCTCATCAGTTGTACCCCCTGGAAATTCTTTGTGAGTTTCACGTTCCATTGCGTTTGATCACTCATCACTCAGAAAATCCTTGAAAACACCAATCTTCTGTTGTTTAAAAACCTGTGATTCCCTGATTTTCTGAGCTGTTTCTCCAATCTTCATACCCCAGCTGCAGCACTCAGCTCTCGCCTCCCTCATCGACTGACCGGGAGACAAAAACGCAGAGCTGGTACAGCATACAACCAGGACCTGGTTAGTGACTGGGATACCTTGAGGAAATGGGACGGGAACTAGGAAAATCACCAGTCATGAAATCTGAAAAGATGATTCCATGACTATGGCCTGATTTGTCATTATCACCAGTCTACTAAAGTGGGTAAGCCTCCAAGGTAGTGGACCGGTGGGATATCAACTGCCAAAAAATTGGGTAAACCAAGTGCTGTTTGGTGCTCCACCAGAAGACTTCCTTGGTGGAACACCAGGGTTTCACCCAAGCGCCCTTGTGTTGGGAATTTCGATGGTTGCTCATCTTTCTTCTATCCTAAAATTATCTCGAAACTGACTGAAATTTCCAAATTTTGGGTTGTCCATTTTCAAACAAACCCAGGACCCAGTTGAGTCGTCTGGCAACCACAAAACACCAAGTCTCCCACGGCCGTGGCTGCAAGACCTCCCCGACTTCTGCCTCAGTGGCTGGTGGCCACTGTATTTTGTGGCTCAAAAGAACAGGATTGCAGCATCAGAAGTTGGTATCCTTTGGTAATTTCATCTGGGAAAATGCTGGATGAAAATTGCAAGGTTCTCACTTGCTATGACCGTGAAGTTGTGTTGTGACGGGCCCAGCTTCTAGAGCTTATTTTTGATCAGCCAAAAAAGGACAAGTCACACAGCCAACGGATTTTTTGTCATCGGGTCAGGATCTTGGATTGAGGTTCCAATCAAATCAGTCCCTTTCCAAAACCAACCCGATCCCAGTAGGGGAACCGCTTGAGGATCCCTCAAGAGCTCCAGCATCTGCGGAGGATGCTGAATAGTGCGCATCAGACAATGTTCAACAAGCACATAGTAACCTGTGTCACGGACTCCTCAGGTAAAATTTCATGGCCAAGTTGCGGCAAGTTATACACCCAGTTCAGGGGCTCCAACCCGAAAGTGACAACTTCGAACTGCTCAGGTCCCAAAAATGGACCCACCGGACTCAACACCTCTGGTCACCCCCTGGGAATCCCCACGCGGGGTCGCCCATGCTCGCCTGCGGAGCACCATATGACGATGACGATGACGATGAGGAGGGAAGAGGATAACCGTACCATACGAGTTTATGATATGGCCATGCCAATGAACCAATGAACACGTAGACCGTAGAGTGAATATAGCTACATTCACCATACCAATGAGTCAATGAGTATCAGAATATGATGATTCATATGAGCACGGACAAATTCACCTGACAGTCCCTTGGTTTTCACAGCGGATAAATATGGTACAGCTGTACCTGGATGCGCACAAAGAAAACCACGGGAACAGTTGTTTTGGGGTTTTGCCGTTTTACCCATCTCCATGTCTTGAACTGGAGGAGCTGATTGCAACGCCGTTTTTGACCATTTCATGACAATTCGATACAATTCAAGCAATGGCTCTTGCACTGTTAGGACGTTGATGCTACCAATGCAATGATCACCCTTACCTATCATGGAAAAACTCTGGCTCAAACATCGAATCTCACTCGCCACCAGGCGATCTTGAATCAAGGGTTTTTCAATTCAACGAATCTTCCATTTTCGAATCTGGCTCAAAAGCCATCGCCCAAAAAAAAACCGAGGGGTGCCTCTGAAGCATCTCCATCTATCCAGGGAGATGCACCAAACTCGGGCAAGTTTGATGCTGCGCGTGGACATGAAATTTCTGTAGCTCCTAAAACCCACTTACTCAATCTTAATCAATCTTAATCTTAATCATCACTCGTAACCCTGCATGAAGATGCGATTGATTCAGGGGTGATTCCAAAAAAAGAGAATAAATATCTATTTAAATTGGTACCGCCTCAATGTGATCCAATGGTTCATTCACAATCGTCGTTTGCCGCTCCAAATTGGTTACCGCAAAATCGGTGATGGCTTTGGAGGGTCGGTTGGTAGCCCAATTTTCGAGCCAGGTCATACCTATATGGCCATAATGAGTAGGCGGAAGTGAGGCTTAAAGATGTTGGCCACCAAATATTTATGCAAATGGTTCAGTTTGCTCTATGCCTCGCCCAGTAAACCCGGTCACCAACGATAACCCATATAGGACGCGGTAAAGTGAGATTGGACCCCATGATGCTTTCTGTCATCACACTGGAGGAGAAGGGTTTGTGAATCGCTTCTCTGACCATTGAGAGCGTCGGGCAAGACATGACACTAGGCCTCACTAAGCGGTTGGTGGTTTCAAGCAGTCCGATATTTCCCCATCAACTAGAAGGGTATCCTGTAAATGTTCTGCAAAACCGATTTTGGTACTCAGCAGAATGCAAGATTGGTCAATAAATCACTGTTGAGTTGCTTCCAGCAATCAACCAAACTTCATCAAACTTCCCTTACTTTGCAGACTCATTTGACTCCACTGTCGGCTCACTAGTCTCTGTCACTGACCCATGCATCATAAGTCCAGCACCACTGGTTTCACAGAGGTCTGTCCGCAATTGGCAAACCCTGAATCCTACACCAGATCGAGCGTGGATAAAACTATGGATAGTAGTGATGCTGATGAATGACCAAACCATACCAAACCATACCAAACCCAGGACGATAAAGAGATGAAAAGAAACTTAAAAATTGCATCACTGTATAGTTCATCTTCAATTTCATAACCATCATGAGCATAATTTTCATAAGCTTCATAACTTCTAAGTTCACTGAAGCACTTCTGCTAGTATCACACCAGGTCACTGTAAGTTCTGGCACTGCTGGCAGTGCCAAGGCCTACTCCTCACTGCCAGCTGCGCCAGCGCCAGGACAACCGCTGGTTGCGCCCTGAAATTACTGGACGAATTGTGAAATCCTGTTCGGACAATGCTTCGTGGAATTTGGTGGACTCCATACGACTCCATCCCATTTCCAATTGAGTCACAACCAAAGGCGTGTAGTCCTGTTGCAGGGAGGATTCCAATCCTTTCGGAACTTACAGATTTCTGACTAAGTTCAGCTAACTTGGCTCAGAAACGTCCTGGAACTCAAGTGTAGTGGCCCGATAGGCCAACCCCGAAACAGTAGTCAGCCCCGAAAAATCCCCTGGTCTCATAAGTCTCATATTAATTCAAAAGAAAAGTGGGTAGAGAAGATGAGATATCAGTATAAAATAACCATAATCATGGGTATATCATTATTATTATCTACCTGGGAATCATTGGTTTCTGTGAAAACAAGGATCGGACTCCGCCAGGATTTCTGGCACAAATCCCGAAAAATCGGACGAGTTGGACCGAAAGTCATCGACTCCCACCGCAGGAGACACGGCGAGTGTCTTGATCCCAGGGTCACTGGGCCCCCAAAAAGTCGTTTCCTCATCCTCAACGAGGATCTAACTGATCTAACTGATCTAACGATGAAAATGCTGACGATCTCAAGCTGGGTCCCCAAAGGATCGAGGGCGCCAATATTGGAGCCGTGGCAGCTCAGCAAGAGGAAAACGTAGGACACTTGTGGGTCCCTACGTGCTGCAATCCTTCTGGCTTCCCCAAGGTCATTGCACCAGACACCATGTAAAAAGATACATACTTGCTTGCTCATGACACTATTTAAAAAAAAAAAAAAAACATTTGGAACTAGCACTTCCGTGATAGTTTGATGGCATCTCCCCAGAAAGGAAGCACAGATTGAAAGCTCATGCCTCATCTGCCAACCTCAGGTCTCAGCAGTCAAGGGCTGCTTAAAGAATAAATTATATATATATATCATGATTATTATATATTCTGTCCATTCCCAGTGCAGAGAGTGCACAAATCAACCAGGCACCAGAAACAGAGGAGCTCTTAGACTTTCTGCCGAGGAGCAATAACTGTATTGGGTGGATTGCCAATGACTCCCTGGCCATGAGGATCATGAGGATGAAATGCACCCCCCCGACAAGACGCAAAGGCGACCAAAAAATGAGTGAAACACCATCGTTTTGAAGCCCTAAGGGATGGCTTCCAATAAGATGGTGGCATGCCTCGCTTTTCTACCAAAGCCTGGCCTTTCCGTTGACACGTCTTCGACAGGTATTGTTTGTCAATACCTGCGGCGGACCCCATTGTCAAGGATGTTATAGCTGTGGGTCCATGAACTTTTGAAATGGTTCAACATGTTTCAGCTAGTTTCAACCCACAAATCGACTCATTTCAAACGTTCTCCAGGCATTCTTCGGGGAACTCACTGTAGCTCATACATACCGGCTTACCCAAGTTGGAACAGTACTCAGGCATATTTTGGAGCATACAACCTCTGCGTGTAGCAAGACTTTGAGGACAACAACAAATACCATTGAGGAAAACAATGCTGACGAGATAGGGGAGAATCCCACTGGCAATCCTCAAGATACAGTACCAAGATGACAAACCAACACATGAACCAAGAATGTCAAAAATGGTTCCTGACTTCAAGAGAAAAATCGATTTGATTCTTCCCATATAGTCCATTGCAGCAACGGCTTTTTGAAGTTACAGAGCTTCCCGGACCGATGAATTAAGGAAAAGCTCGTGGACCTCTAGCCAAGGGTTCCATACTGATGTTTATGTTGCAAAGCTGTTTTGGTCAGGAAATGCTGCCTGGATTAAAATCAAGTGGCTTGCAAATGAATCATGAATAATTTACAGCCACAGTTCTAGTTATTTTTGGCACGGGCTGTATCTACTTAACTATGCTAACCAAAAATCCTCCTAAGTTACTAGAACCTTCTCTGCATACTTTTTTGGAATCTTATTTTCATTCACCTCCCACAACACCAGGCAGCTAGCATCCTGCCTCTCAGCGTTTCTCAGCGACGGACCTCAGGTCAAGTCAAGCTGCTCTCTGGGAAACGTTGTTTTTTTTGCTGGGAAAGTTACATTATAACCATGGTTGAAACCCCCTGGTAAACGTGAATTTTGACGGCTTCCTGCACTGGTTTTTATTCAATCTTGGGACTACATCTAGGAAAAAACATACATAAAAACCCATGATTTCTGGCGTGTTTATGACCAAAGGGGGCAAGGGATTGGGTGCCATCCAGCTCCACGTTTGCTGCACATCTTCCTAGCACAAACTGGGAGGCTGGGTACCTCAATCTCATCTTGGTAAACCTCAAAATAAACCTCTATTGAGGATGGTTTATGGCATTGGCTTTCCCTCATGAAAAGGAAAACCAATACCCTCTGGTCATTTAACATAACTATGGAAAATCACCATTTTTAATGGGAAAACTCACTATAAATGGCCATTTTCAATAGCTATGTGAAATTACCAGAGGGTAACTCTTGGCTATTGCGGTGTCCTACTGCGCTGCCTAAAAAGGCCCACAAAATGTGTCCCTGTGCAGTCGTGTTTTATGCCGTCAAAAACCGAGGAGACGGTCTAACGGACGTCACGCGTGATTTCATCACACCAAAAACATGGAAAGGACATCTACAAAACTAGCCATCCCAAACAAGATGACGTCAGAAAATGAGGTCAACAACATGTTTGGAGATTGCCACCAAGTATGGGCACCCAATAAAATCAGCTGTGGCGAGCCGCGTCTTATCCGCCACTGTGGTCTTGGAGCTTCCAACTCCCTGAGTGCTCTTTCTGGTGCCTCAGCAGCATGCATTGGCTGAAGATAGTTAGATAGATAGATGGATAGATGGATAGGTGGATAGATAGGGTAGATATGGTAGATATGGTAGATAGGGTAGATAGGGTAGATAGGGTAGATAGGGTAGATAGGGTAGATAGGGTAGATAGGGTAGATAGGTACAGTAGACATGTGTAAATTCCTTTGTAATTCTTTCAGTCTTTGGATATGCAGATAATGCAATGTGCGTTGTACTGTTTTACCACATTCTGGCAATTGTTCAGCAAGCCACAGGCTTTTGTTGGCTGTATCATCAGGTTTGTAAGTTCTCTCCCATTCTTCCAATGTTTTCCCTATCTAAAGGACATGGTCATTGGTCGAATGGCCACATTTTGAGACATACCTTGCTCGCATGTGGTTTGGTTCATAAAATGGGTGCAAAGAAAACAGGCATGGTCTGGAGTGCTGCCAACAGAAGATCGACAATGTTGTTCAGGAGATTTCAAAGACGATCTCTACCTCATAGTAAAAAATAGCCACCAAAATACTAGTGAGTATATCACTCCTCCAATGCACACACGCAAAGTCATGTTTACCCTCAAAGTTTTGAATTAAGGGATAGTGTGAGATAATTGTGATCCCCAAATGATTCTTCATCTATCATCATCATCATAATAATAATAATCATCATCCCAGCTATATCCCAACTATATCCCCACAATGGATAGTTATATAATTTCATTTAATTTCCCTATTATCATGGCAATCAATGTCAACTCATGATAATCATCATCTAACCCACAACTCAACATTCCCACTGTTCTTCACCGTTTGGGGATTCATGTCATTGGTAGTTTAGATTCACCATGATTTGTTCAACGTTAGACCCACTGCAAACAGGTAACGTTATCAACGTTATCAACGTTAGACCCCAAGACAAGCTGGAGAAACCTTTATTCTTGGGGGTTCACGACCTTAAGAATATAGAGTCTATACAGTCTATACCGTAGTTATATCGCTTATAGTTTAAATATAACCCTTATTACCCCCGTTTTCCTAGTTGAATCCCAACTGTGGTAAAACCACTATTTCTGATTAGTATACCCACCCTCCAAGTATCCCCAATAATTCTTCCACCCTTCAATTATAGATGGTTCACAAACTTTAGTGGTTGTTGGTGGTTCAAACCATTTTCGCAAACCATTCTTCTTTCCATATTCCTTCTCAAATCCCAAGGTTCATGGTAAAATACCATGATTTCAGATGATTATAACTGATTCTCAAAAAAAAAACATCAAACCTCTAGTTGCCGGTTCACTTTTCACCACTTTCATCCACCTCCCCACGTGCCGCGGAGGAAACCACGTGCCGCGACGTGCCGCGGTGCTGTGGTTGTCCTTGGAGGACCGCGGCGGCGCGCGTTGATGGGTCATCGCCAGCTTGTGGCCGCGCCGGTCCAGGCCGGGACAATCGATGGAGGTGCCAGACGACCCGTACGGGGAAAACGCCTCGGCGTCGGACCCTCTTGTGTGTTTTCGTCCAACGGGTAGAAAAATGTGGACCAAAAAAAAATGGAGGCAGTAGGTCCAGTCACAGGCTACTTGGATGATTCGATTTAGGGCAGCGAGTAAATGGATGGTCACCTCCACAGCCGAGGTGTCACCAATGCAAGTGGAGGACATGTATCACAATCTTGGGATTGGGCCGGGTTTATACAGTTTATACCCATCAAAACTAGGAGGCTGACTATTCGGTATACCACATGATTCCAAGTAGTGGTTTTCCAACTAATCATTATCCATTATATTCCTAAAATATTCTCATTATACCACCAGTCTTGTTGTTCCAAGGCTCTTTGGGGCTCCAGAGCGGCTCCTTCTTCAAGTCCCTGGTGCTTCTGCCGTGGCCATGGCCCAAGTGCCGCTGACGCTCCGCAGTGGCTGCGGCCGCGTTGCGCTGCGGGGAGGGCAACGAAGGGGTCTGGCGCGGCGGAATTTTCACGGCCGGGATATGTGGCAATTTGAACTGCGGAATAGATGGCCATATATCAATCGTTCAACTATTTTTTTTTAATGACAATATAATATTATATATATAATTATATATAATTGTAATTGAATGTATCTATAGATATATATATATATACACATATAATTAGATATACATATATTATATTATATAATATATATATATATATCATATATATATATGTATAATTATATGTATTTATTATTAACACTCCAGATCTATCTGGATCTATCTAGAAAAAGTAAAACCAAGCGCCAAATATGTTGGATCGCGAATGGATCAGTTGATCAGTTGCAGCCTCTTCGCCTTTGTGGGCCGTTCCCTCTGCCCGAGAGAGCACATGATGGTCCTGAACAGTGGACCCCAACAGCTTCTATGGGGTTCAATGAATGGTTGAGCCAATAACAAACAGTGGGAATGGGACTTTTTTTGTGGGCGAAAATCATCCAAAATTCTGGGTGCCGCAAGGCATCTAGTTTGGTCTGAAAACCAATGGGGCATACACCAACCACAACAAGAAGAGCAAGAACCGGCGAAATTGACCATGCATAGGTTTGTCCCAGAATTCAGAACCATCTCAGCCTTGCTTTTAAGTAGGTGAAACGAATCTTCTGCGCATTTCCCATGTTTGCACACCCTGCTTTCCATCTGCAAAACTTTGTAGCATCTTGGGGATGATTCATCATACTTCAACCCAGGTGTGTCCCCCACCAATTCCACTCCTTGAGGCTTAGAGGTAAGTCTTTCTTTGGCTTCGGCCGTTCTCGTTTCGGATGGCTAGGACTGGAACCCAGCAAGCATGGACCCTGGGCCGTCAGGAATGTGTTCAACTGAAAAAATGTTGGCAAGGCTTCAAGACTCAAATATGTTTATGGATGTTTATGGGCCGCAAAATGATTCGCATATGAAGTGTGGGATGGCTTGCCCATGAGACTTCGCCAAACGAATCAACGATGGATCATTAGATAGGTAGTGGTCCAAAAAGGGGTACCAATTGGACATTTTTTGGTATTGAACCATCGACTCTACTTGGGTTGATAATCGTGATCCATCTATGTATATAATTTGGCCATTTCGGGGAAGTTACCCATACAACTTCGCATCATTTACCCAGAATATATGAACTATGAAACACACCCCTATCCCATCCCAAAAACACTGATTGCTTGATAGGTATCAAGCAAAAATTGAGACCAACAAGGGCCCGGCCCAGCCCGGCCCAGCCGCGCCTTCTTCGGTTCCTCCGCAATTTCCTGTAGCGACGCCGCAGCCGGCAGTGACGTCGCCGGCAAGGCCGGCGGCGCTGGAACCGCTGCCGCAGCCGTTGCTGCCATGGCCGTCGCGGCGCGCGCGGAGTTCAGGGGTTCCTGGCAGGGTGAAGTGTTCACACTGAAAAATGGAGCTTTGCCCTCTGGTAAACATACAAAAAACATCAAAAAACGATGGAAAAAAAAAAAAAAAACACCATGTCTAATAGGTAAATCATCTATTTCTATGGGCATTTTCAATAGCTATTTTGACATAACCAGAGGGTAATCCACAGAATTGAAATCTTACCGGGTACCCTGTTTTATCCACAAGAACTGGGCGTTTGTGCCACGCCAACAAACATGTTGAAAATTCTTAAAACGTTGGTCCATTGGTTGGCTGAAAAAAAAAACCTTTGACACTACCAACCTGTGATGGCATTCTCCTTGATGCGGGGTTGAAATTCCCAAGTTGCAGATCGAAAAACACCCTTTTTAGCTTCATGATCTTACCAAAATTTGTGGGTGATCTTAATACTCTCAATTTGTGCATCAAATTTTGGGACAAAAATCATATGGATCGTTACTAGATGACCAGGCCATCTCCGGGTCGTCTTCACCGGGACCCAATTGGACCCAAGACCCCGCCTTCTCAGGCTCCGAGGGAAGCTTTGGAGGATCGATATCCTCGATCAGTAGCGGCTCCTCCTCCTGCGATAGGAATGGTAACCATTACCATCTGGTTATTGAACATAGCCATGGAAAGATCCACCATTTTTAAGAACGGTAAACCATCTATTTCTATGGGCCATTTCCCATGGCTATGTTAGTCATAACCAGAGGGTAACCATTGTGAGATAAAGAAAGCGCAAGTCAATCGGCACGTTGCAGGGAAATTGGAGAAAGCCACACAGCTACTTGCTACCTGTCATCCAAATAAGCGGTGTTGTTACTCTGATTCCCGAATTCCCCCATTTTCATGGCTTCAAAACTCAAGTTTTTGGGCGTCTCCCCATCAAACGGCCAAGAATCTTGGCAGCATCTAAACTTTCGAAACCAGAAGTTCTTCATCAGGTCTCCTGCCACCTTTTCCTATTTCTCCCCAGCCCCCAGGGCACCTCCTTCTCCTCCATCAGCGCCGGTGCACCCGCCTTCGTGGCGTCCGAGGGGTCGGCCACTTGACGGCGGACCTGGGGATGGCATGGTGAAACCACCAGGTGAAACCAAGGGCGAAAGCCATAAAGATCCTGATGCTATGGGAATATCACGATCTATCATAGGGGAATACGGTTTTCTGGTTCACTTAAACCACTCGGCATCCTCAAGAGCTACTGGCTTAGTTTGACACTGAGACTTTACTACTGTCAGGTAGAGGAAAGGAGTTAGATCTAAGTCTTGATTTTAGACCTATTTTGTTTGAGGGTTTGAGTGGTGTTATTATGGTTTAGTGGATATTTTTCAACAAAAAATTGGGAGTCAAGCAAACAATGACTGGGATTTGACCAAGACAAATTAGGATTCTATAGCGAACAAAACAACGGATTCCGCTGCAACAAAGCTTGAGATTTCTCCAAGAAATTTTGGGATATATTGACCCAAAGTGATCAATCATGACGAATGTTATGGCTAGTTTTCAGGGCTGGGATTTCAAGACTTTTCGGTTCGATGAACCTTCTGTCATCGGATTGCAGGCGTCCAAGTTCTTGGATTTCTGGATTACATGGTTACATCATATATTAATGTATACATGTGTATATATATATATATATACATATGTATATCTATATACATATGTATATCTATGTATATATATATATATATATCATATATATATACACACACAGTACAATCAAACCAACCATCAGCAGTGTTTTGGGCATCACTCAAATGAATCAATGGATTGAATTGATTTGGTAGTACAGTACCCCCCAAACAGCTGGAATGGTTTGCTGTAGGAATTTCTTTTCCGGCTATGCGATTCTGGTGGTGTACTTACCATGTTGAAATCGCATCTTCATGTCAAAACTCGGACTCTGGGTTTATCTGATAACGGCTTTCATTTAGGACATAGTGAAAATGGTGATATAATGGTGATAAACCATCTTAAATGGGGAGTATCTGTTTTTGCTGGCTTCCCTCAAAAAAACGAATCTCTGGTTGTTTATTAACGTCTTTTTTTGGCGCACCTGGTAGCGCATCTCCACGTATTCGCGGCTCAGGAAGTTCAAACATCGCTCCACTTCCTCCAGAAATCTGGGGATTTCCCACCGTCACAAAATTGGGTGCCAAACTCGACGGCTCGCGACCAGTTCATCTGGAAGGAAACACACCACACCAGTTCCCCAGCAGCGAAACATGCTGCTAAGCTAACCAGGGATATCATCGTCGACATCCAGGTCGTGAAAACCAAACGGGACATGTACCTCTCGGCCTCTCGGCCAACCTTCAACCATTTGTCTGCTCCAAATTCTCATCTTTCAAACGAACTTGAAATCATCATGTTTTTTGCTCAACTATAGAAAACCCATCCATCCTGTTGCTTAAATCTCCTAAACCCACTTTCTTCCCATTTTTTCGTCGAAATCCTCCCACCATCCCCATCCCCTGGCCCCCCACTGGGCTGCCGCCGGCCTCGTTGTTCATCTGCGCCTCAGCAGTGCGCTGTTCCAGGGCGTAGATGCGACGCCGCTGCGTGCTGAAGAGCTTGGAGATGCTCTCGGAACTGCCACAGGCCACAGCCAACTTGGTGGCCCACAGCCCTGCCATGGAGCAAGGTATGGGCCGAAAAAAGGGATAAATTGGAAATTGAAGGAACAATGGGGATATATAACCGGTGAAAGAATGATGTATATAACCTGATGTTATAATGGTTGCGAAATGATGGTGAATGCTGATATCATTGGAGATATGTGACTGATGGATAAGGGATGGGATAGATAGCAACAGGAAGGACGCGGACTGGTGATAAATAACAAGAAAAAAAATATGAGCAACAAATTTCTGGAGATGTATAGAGCCAACTACAAAGATTTTACAATGGGATTTGATGGTGATATAATGGGATATAATGAGATATGGGATGTGTAGCTGATGGATGATGCAGCCCTGATGTTCGATGTTGTTGGGCCATGATTTTTGCATAGCAAAATTTGGTTCATTAAAAAGGTTGAGGTCTTTTTTTTATGGAGAAACATTTAGGGGATTCTTTGAGGGTTACCAAATGAGTGTTGTTTGGGTTGTTACCAGCGATGGACCAATCAGCCTATGTGTGTTACATGCATGCTGCAGCCCGGATGGTTGAACTGGGGAACTAAGCCGCAGCTGTTTCCCATAGAATAATCCGACCAGAAAAAGCTGGGGTGTAACACGGTGTAACAGTCTAGTAGCTGAGAGTTGTTGTGCTTGGTTTGTATGTGAATTCGATGGGTTTAACTTGTTTTTTTACGGTCAAATGGGAATTATTCATGGTTTAATATGGGATCCTTGGCAGCTGACAGGCCTGGAACTGGACGTTCAAACATGGTAATGTGTATATTATATAAACCAAATCATCATCAACCTCCTGTGGATGGTTATAACCCCAGCCATTTCTGTTTCTTCTTGGCGGCTTCTAGTCATCCAACACCAAACTGACCATCTCAGAGGTCGGAAATGGCACTTAAAATACGAAGTTGGGGATTTCTACATCTATGTATATATATATACACATAATAACATAGAAAATAACATCATATAATCATATGACATTTACACAATATTTCAAGTTTTTGAATAGTATGTCTACATATCCATTATGCTGTAATAACAACATCCATATTTATATGTATATATATACAATGTTATATATCGTATATGATATATTTGCTGTATATTAACATACATCATTATGTCAAATCACTGTATATATGTAAATGATATGATATAATATAATGTCATCTACAGTATAATATGTGCAAAAAGGGTTCGCAGTTGGGGGCTGTTTTGGGAAATCCTCCCGAAAGGTGTGGTGCCGAGGCCAGGAAGGCTTGGATACCCTTGGAACGCCTGCTACAACTAATATATAATATATAATATATATTATATAATATATATTATATAATATATAATACATAATATAATTTATGATATATAATATATAATATATAATACATAATATAATTTATAATATATAATATATAATTTATAATATATAATATAATATATATAATATATAATATGTAATATATATAATATATAATATATATTATATAATATATAATACATAATATAATATATAATATATATAATATAATATAATATATAATATATAATATATAGTATATAATATGTAATACATAATATATAATATATATAATAAAAT
>Ga0126342_10001970_pt1 | contig 30813 bp, 28 predicted proteins | sample Cyp1metagenome_FD_92528 | JGI IMG/M metagenome (GOLD analysis project Ga0126342, IMG submission 92528) | Coral microbial communities from Lord Howe Island, Old Settlement Bay, Australia - Cyphastrea 1 metagenome | ecosystem: Host-associated > Invertebrates > Cnidaria > Coral ...
CGGTCGGTCGGTCGGTCGGTAGGTAGGTAGGTAGATAGTCAGAGAAAGATAGAGAAACAGAAAGAAAAAGAGAGAGAGAGAGAGAGAGAACGAGAGAGAAAGAGAGAGAGAGAGAGAGAGAGAGAGAGAGAAAAAAAAAGGAGACCTCAAGCACCTTTCAACCTACCTTTCAGTCCATCAGTGGCTTCGCTCTGCCATCCTTGATGCAAAACAACCAACCTCTCCTATAGGTTTCCTATTTTTGAAACTTCCGCCACCGCCTTGTGCGGTACTACTGGTAATTAATTAATACCCTTTCAACCCGTGTTCAATTGCCAAAGTAGGTTGTGTTCCGCAATGCTTGTTCGAACTTGTTGGCAACAAGTGCTTGGAAATCAAATTGTCATGAGCCATTGAATTTCCAGCGGAAACCAGGTTGTTTTCAGGGATGTGCTGAGCAGAGTCCCGGTGATGTGTTTGTATGTGTGTGGTTCACCCGCAACCATTTGAACAGGTAGCTGAATTGACGACCTTGATTTCTGACAGGTTCATGTTTGCGGATGTTTTTTAGTCATAGTCTCACTGGGGACATTATAACTTTTGTCATGGTTCGAGTGACCGTTCATTTCATAAGTCTTCATGAGTGGTATTCACTTGGTACGTGGCGCATCTCGAGTTGGAGCAGAGGATCTTATATAAACCAAATTCAAATACAAGGGCGGCATTTTGAATAGATAGATTGCACCACGATTCGGCAATGCCGCGCCTATGGTTGCTTTTGGCAGGGTTGGAACTTTGTTTTGCTGATTGGACAGTGGCTTCAGGGTGGCTTGGCATCATACCAATGCGGGATATGCCCCAATCATATGCCATTATTAATTATGTTTTGGGATTGCCATAAACAACCACATGATTGAACACAAAAAGTGAACCTGTGCCCGGAGAACTCTTCTACAAAGGTGAAACCCCTTTGGCATATGTCATTTTGCTCCACAATGAGGGGAGAGATTGTCAGATCCGTGGCAGCAACTAAGGGCTTGCCGAGTTGACAGCGATGGATGCTTGCAGAGTCCCCGCTATCCTTCAAGCTACAGAAATAGCCAGAACTGTGAAGTCACTGTGGCTGATGGCAATTCCAAATCCATCAACGTGAAGGCCTTTGACACTGAAACTGGTTACGACATTTTAGAAGTGAATGGTCGACAGTACAGTGGCACTGCGGGCCCAAACGATGTGGTGCCATCTGGAACAATTACTTGGAGTTCAGCAACTTGCTTGAAATTAGATTGCATTTTCTTGAGGAGATCAAGGAGTGAACCGTGCTGAGTTTGATTCGCATTGGCAAGCAGTGTGCCAGGCCAGCATTTTCGAACAGGCATGGAAATAAACACGACTACGGTACGGATATGCAGAAAAAAACGCGGATACATGATACATGCATGCTTTATAAAGTATGAAGACAATTGAGCACATATATACATGTTCATCTTTGTTCATCTATAAAGATTTGGAAAATATATGTGTCTGTGTCCATACGTTTCCACCTTACCAGTTACGCGTTTTTTTGGCAAAACCTGGTGATCCTTTCAAGGACTTGTTTGGAAGTCCCTCCCTTTCCTTCCCAATGATGGAGTTGCTGAAAAATTATGTGATGCTGTTTCAACCCGTGGTTCATCTCTGCAGATTGTGCGAGGATTACTCCATCACAGCAGGTGGCTGGAGGCTGTGTTTGCAGGAACTTTGCAGCTTTGGGTGTCACAGGGGGAGCCTGGGAAGCCAGAAGAATGCAAGTTTTATGGGTATGACCTGGACCATCCTGAACCCAAGCCTGTGATGTGCATAGAGTAATCAACCCAATTTTTTTTCCCGAATGCGTAGCAAGGGTTCCCGTTTCATTCTGGGGGTCTGGGGGTTGAGGGTGTGTTCGCTCGACGTTGCGTTTACATTCGCAACCGTCCGCAACCGCTCGCGCGATCCCGGTATGGCCGTGCCTATGGTAAGTTTTGCAGAAGGGGTCCTTTTTGGAGGTTTCAAACGTCGCGTTGCCTTGTTTCGCGTGGCAGGCGTGGCACCCCGCGACATTCAGACGTTTTTTGTAACGTGTCGAAAGTCGTTCTGTGTGGCAGGCGCAATACTTTTGCGACGTTTTCAGAAGATGCGTGGCAGTGTTCGTGGCAGGCGCAGCACTTTGGACGTGTCCATCGTCATTTGGCGTGGCAGGCGCAAGCACTTTAGACGTGTCTTGTTCATATCGCATTGGCAGGGCTGCGTCAAGTGGCGACAGGGTGCAGATTCCGTGGCAGGCGTGGCATTTTGTGAAATGTGATGAAAATTGACAGAAGCCTCGCACGAAACATCGATTTTGAGGGGAAAAAAAAGAAAACTCGTCGGAAAACGCCGATTTTGAGGCGTCGAAAGTGTCAAAATTGGAGGAAGTCTCGCGCAAAATGCTCGTTTTGCTGCGCCCATGTGTCTCGTCTCGAGTGTCTGGTTTTTCCTGTGGCCTCGCCGTGTCTATGGGGGAAGCTGCAAAACATCTCCTTCTCGAAGGTTTCCAAGCAGGTTGTCATGTCGTTTTGCGTGGCAGGCGCGGCAATTTGTGACATTCCAACCTGTTTGATAACGCGTCGAAAGTGTCAAATTGGAGGAAGTCTCGCACGAAATGTTCGTTTTTCTGCGCCCATGTGTCTCGTCTCGAGTCTCTGGTTTTCCTGTGGCGTTGCTGTGCCTATGGGGAAGCTCCACACTCCACACTCTACACTTTACACTCTGAGCGTAGAGTGTGGAGTGTAAAGTGTGGAGTGTGGAGTGTAAAGTGTAGAGTGAGGAGTGTAAAACGCAAAGTGTAAAGTGTGGAGTGTAAAGTGTAGAATGCGGAATGAGGAGTCTAAAGTGAGACACTTTACACTCTACACTCCACACTTGACATTTTACACTCCACACTTTACACTTTACACTCCTCACTCCACACTCCACGCTCTACACTTTACACTCCACACTCCACACTCTACACTTTACACTTTACACTCTACACTTCACACTCCACACTCCACACTCTACACTTTACACACTCCACACTCCTCACTTTACACTCCACACTCCACACTCTACACTTTCCACTCCACACTGCACACTCCACACTTTACACTCTACACTCCACAATCTACACTTTACACACTCCACACTCCTCACTCCACACTTTACACTCCACACTCCACATTCTACACTCCACACTTTCCACTCCACACTCCGCACTCTACACTTTGCCCTCCACCCTCCACACTTACACTTTACACTCCTCACTCCACTTTACATTCCACACTCCACACTCCTTACTTCACACTCCGCACTCCACACTTTAAACCTTCCACTTCGCACTCCACACTCTACACTTTACACTCCACACTCCACACTCTACACTTTACACTCTACACTTTACACTCCTCACTCCACACTCCACACTCCACACTTTACCACACTCCACACTCCACACTCGACACTGTACACTTTACATTCCACACTCCACACTCTACACTCTACACTTTACAATCCTCACTCCACACTCCACACTCTACACTCCACACTCCACACTCTACACTTTACACTCCACACTCCATATTCTACATTTACACTCTACACTCTACACTTTATACACTCTACACTCCCTACTCCCCACTTTACACTCGACACTCCACACTCCTTACTTTACACTTCACACTCCACACTCTACACTTTCCACTCCACACTCCACGCTCTACACTTTCCACTCCACACTGCAGACTGGTAACAGGGGAAATATGTACAAGACTGTTCAAATAAACGTTCGCAGAAAAGTATTCTGTGTGACTGCATATCCATGTGTTCCGACATCTGTACCGTTAACATACGTGTGAGCATTCGGGTTCGTGGGCTGCATCTTGTTCCGTATGTGTTGTTTGTTGTTAGGTTGGCAGGACCATGGTTCAATTCATGCAAACATCAGGCCGCGTTGCAGCCAGAAACGATGGATTTGTCAATTTTGCAGTTTCTGGGATTGGCTCATTCTTGTGATCATTGGCTCGAGGTCCACTTATGGACCTGAAACATTGAAACGAGATTAGGCCATGCTCAAGTTTGGCTTGTTTAGAGCAAGGTGGGCCTCACCCCAACATGCTGAAACCTATAAAACCCTGACTGGTGGAGGAAACTGTCCTTGAGAGGAACTTGCCATGATAACCTTGAGTTTTATTGAGAACGGTTGTTTGTTTTGTGGATCCTCCCTTATTAGCAATAGTTGTTTGATGGCATGCGCTGTGCAGCGAGAAGATGGTTGTGAAGCTGCACATTTTGCTGCTTTCGTTGCACGCCCTCTCTGTAGCTTGGAGCGTCCTGTGTTTCCTTCGTGGGCTCTGGCGCCAGTGTGAGTATAGTTTTTTTGACGAAAAGTATATATAATTTTGAAACATTCCGAAACCCGTTTCTTTTCCCAGCAGTGGATGGATTGCAGGATTAGGACGGATAGGGCACGGGGTGGGCATGGGTGCAGGCATGGAAGGGCGAATCCCCAATTCATCCAATTCCAACTTTGCTGTGCACAGTGCGGCTCAAGCCAGAGCCGTTCAATCCAATTGGGAAACAATGCAGAGACTTGCCGCGGTTCCGGCTGTGGCAGTCACCCTGGCAATTGCGGCATGCACCCTGCAGGGCTGCGAAGAAAGCACTTTGGACTGTGATGGGCATGGAATGACAGCTCTGGTATGGTGAATGATGCGGTAGAAATTTGATTGGGACCCCCTGGTGTTTGGGTTCAGCGTCATGGTTTTCATGGCAGACACCTCTACCACAGGCATGCTTGATGTGCCAAAGATGGATGACTTTGCCATCTCGCTGCCTCAGCACCTTGGAGTTTCAAGAAGGTAGAGGAGGCTGTTGGAGGTTGGCCAGGTTTCCCACGTTGCCCAGGTTGCATTCTTTTCGCATGTTTTGGAAAACATGTGTTTTTTCCCAGAGCATCATGTAAAAAAATTGAGTCAGACATGTCAACCTGTGCTCTTCCGGTCCCCCTTCATCTTGATGCGAGCCTTGGCGACCTGGACAAAGTAAGGAAGTGGTTCAATCCACACAAACTTCCATACTGGCGCTTGGAAACTGACTACTGGATGAAGGAATCTTACTTGGATCCGAAGTCTAAAGATGCACGTTTCAATTCTTGCAACAACCCGCGCTTGAAGATTGCGGATGTGTGCAGTGGTCGTGGCTCTTGCCTCCCATTTGGAGATACAGGTGTCTCATTTTGCCGATGCAATCCTGGATTTGGTGGAGCAGAATGCGAGTCGAAGAGGCTAAGCCAACTCACTGCCTGGTTCTTGTGCCTGTTCCTGGGTCCCTTCGGCGCCGATCAATACTACCTGGGATGGTATCCCGAAATGCTGATCACTCAGATTCTCTCGATTCTGGGTGTGGTGCTTCTGGTGGCCATTCCAAACTCAAAGCTTCCAGGCGGGGTCCGGGTCCGGTCCGACATTTCCGAAGTGCAATCAATTGCAATCAGTTTCAATCTTCCACTAAGCATCCAACGTTTCGCCATCGCCAGGCTTAGTGGTGCTGCTGGGCTCCTGGATGCGACACGTGGTGATCATCGGGTCAGCCCCGGCGCAAGGAATCACTGACCGCACGGCGGCGGATTTGCCTCGCTGTGCCTTTGTGGCCTTCTCCATGCTGTGGCATGGCGGATAACGGATTCTGATAGGAAGAGATGTATGTATACGTAGAGAGAGAGAGAGAGAGAGGTAGCCGTGTATATATATATATACATAGCAAATAGAAACGCAATGAATTACATCCAGCTACTGAGACTGCATCTACTTTGCTTCATGCAGATGCCCTTGCTGCTTGCTGTTGTTGAGTTCTTGTGCGGAGAAATGATCTCAAGCAGGTGGATGGCATTTATTGCACTGGCAGTCTGCGTGCATGACCTCAAGTACAAAACACAGGCGAGACTGCGAGAGAGTCGATTTTTGATTCTACAGATGATTTGTCTCGATCTATTGGTCTATATGTCTACCTGCCTGCCTGCTTGGCTGGCTGTGAGTCAGTCAATCAGTCTGTTTGTTTGTCGGTCGGTCCGACGGTCTGTCTGTCTCTTGTGACATTGTGCGTGTATGAATCCACAGGGTTCATCTTGTATCGTGTGTGCATACACATACTATGTCACATATCTATCTATCTATCTACCTATCTATCGATCTATCTATCTATCTACCTACCTCTACCTATCTCTGTCTATCTCTATCTCTCTCTATGTATCTCTATGTATCTCTATGTATCTCTTATGTATCTCTACGTATCTCGATGTATCTCTATGTATCTCTATGTATCTCTATGTATCTCTATGTATCTCTATGTATCTCTATGTATCTCTATGTCATGTATCTCTATGTATCTCTATCTCTATCTATCTCTATCTATCTCTATCTATCTCCTCTATCTATCTCTATGTATCTGTACCTATCTCTATCTATCTCTATCTATCTCTATCTATCTCTATCTATCTCTATCTATCTCTATCTACAGTATCTCTATCTATCTCTATCTCTATCTCTATCTCTATCTATCTCTCTCTCTCTCTCTACCTCTATCTATCTCTATCCATCTATCTATATATTTCTAACTGTCTTGGGATGGCATTAGGTTGCACTTCAGAAATAGATGCATGAGATATATGCAATGCATATCATATACTATATGTATCTATATATGTGTATATGTATATGTACATGTATATGTATATGTATATGTATATGTATAACATACTGATTAGAGATGAACAGGCATAGTGTGGCAAATGGGTGCGACAAATTTGTACACAGATGTGCACACATTTGCCTTGAAGACACTTAGAGAGGATTCACTGGATGGTCCGGAAATTTGTGTAGGTGCAGAAGCTCGGTGTCAAGTGAGTTCAACATGTGGCATGGCATTCTGCTAGGTCAAGCGCATCAACCAGGACCAGTTGCGCAACTACAGCGCTGCAAAAATCATCGCATGAGGGCCGCGTGTAGAACTGGACCTCCAGTGCCACGTACTTGCCGGTGGATGGAAAAAGTGTGCTGGGCATGTTCTTTGGACTTAGCAGGTTGGCACTCTTGGCGAAGAAGTCTGAAGTCTCAAGAGTCTTAGTTTAGTCGTGCCATGTGAGCTCTTAGACGGGTATGACGCGTTGCTGTATGAAACAAAACTAACAAACGCAAGAAATATGAGGTAGCTGGCAGCCACAGGGGCAATGACGGGAGACGACGGCAGAGCTCCTCCTCACTACAAGCATCTCCTACTTCCTTTGTCACTTGGCGGACCAGATCTAAGCACCGCATGTCAACTGGCCTTTCTAGTAACATTCATGTGCAAGCGGCGCAAACGTGCCACTAAGGACATCAGATGCTTGGCCGTGTGTTGGGTCTCATGTATGTTCAATGCAGGTCAGATCACTTTTTTTTTTCTCCTCCTCTCTTCCCCAAGACAAAAAGGAGTGCCGAGCCGCAAAGCCAAGCAACTGGAATGGAAATGATTCTCATTCCCAAGAATTTGATGGCTTCTTGTTCCCCTAAATCAGTATTGTTAACCATGAGCCTTCATTGCCAGCAAACAAGCTCAAGTTCATGTGTCCATGTTCTAGACATTTCGTGCAAGATGTGAGGAGATGATCTAGCCCGGATACACACAACCTCCATTCGCATCCAGAACCCCAACGCTCAATCGGTTGCAGCACAGCTTTCTTTGCGGCCTCTCGGCTGAGAGACATGTGTCCTGCTGCCTCATGGATCAGAAATGTTGAGAGCACCAACACAGTTCAACACAGAAGACCAACATTGTAACATGCAAACGAATTCAATCGATCCGGAGAACCTCAGTTTTTGCTGGGAACGCGCGCGTTTGCGTTTCCTTTAGCGATTTTGCCCCCATGGGAGATACAACATCGCATTCCCCTAGGCATCCATCTGCCAGAAGATTGTCAAAAGATGGCATCGTGGTGATCCAAGGGGATTTAGAGGCGAGTTTTATCGAATAAGACAGCCGCTGGCCACCGATTGAAGGCAGCAAGCCAAGACCTCTTGCATGAGAATGCAGCACAGGTTGAGTGTAGAACTGCCTTTCCCTTGCAAGGAATTCAACACCTCTACAACAACAACTACAACTACAACAACAACAACAACAAAAAACACCAACCAACAACCAACAACCAACAACCAACAACCAACAACCAACAGCCAACAGCCAACAACCAACAACCAACAACCAACAACAACAACAACAACAACAACAACAGCAACAACAACAACAACATCAACATCAACATCAACATCGTGTGGATAGGAAGAAACTTAAGTTCTTTTGCCATCATTTTTGGAGGCAACGCTTGGTGCTGGGAGGCGCCTTCAAGCGAAAGCAGTGCCCAACTCAGCTTCTGAGATACTTCGAAATAGCTTGGCATGTAATGCGTCCAGGGCTTAATTTCCAGACAGGTTGTGACCATTTCATGTCATTCCATTTCTATAGGTTTGATAAATTTGATCCTCCTTATCTTCGCAACCAACCAAGTTTTGAGCCCAGTGGACCCGTTGTGAGGAGAACTGCAGCCAGCCACTGCTCCTGCTGCGACCCCGCGTGAGTCAGAGCATTCGTGCAACTCGGCGGCTGCGGCGATTGGCGCAGCTCCCAGGTGCTTGGCCAACTTGCTTCTGCTGCGTAAGAAACGGTCCAAATGGTCCAAATGGTCATGATGTTTTGATTGGGAGTAAGGTCTCAAGGGGATTTAGCTGTTTTTGGCCGTTTTTGCATGTGTATGAGTTATAGACGTTCTATATAAATCATTGCGCGAGTAGAACTTGGACCAGTGAAGCATGGGTGTAGCCTTCGCGTTCCCCTGTGTTGAGTTTGCTCAGTCGCAACAGAACTGATGGGGCAGGACTGGAGAATAGCACTTGGCTATACCTTAGCCATTTGGGGCTGAGCATTGCACAGCTGGATTGCGCTGCGGATGCAGAAGAGGTTGCCAAGCAACTTCGGAGCGAACATGCAGGTGCTATGAGAAGCCAGGAATCACATGCAGTGCGTGGAGTTCCCTCTTTTCCCATTTGGTTTTGTCCAATTGACACCTGCCCGCTCCCTGTAGGTGACCTAGAATTCGTGGAGGCTGACAAGAGAAACCTTTTTAAGATGGAGGACATCGCAGATACACACTGGAGTCGTCAATGGGGCATGAGGCGGAGTGGTTTCGAGAACGCGTGGTCTCGTTTGGAGACCTATAACTTTGAAGCCGACCCGGTGACGGTTGCTGTGTTGGATACAGGCGTGCAGTTGGATCATGAGGACTTGCAAGGTAGGCTTTGGCAGAACCCTGGAGAGATTCCAGGAAATGGCATCTTTGCAAAATTCAGTCAGAAGAGTGACAGCGGTGCTGTATATGTTTTTGAGGATATATAGGTTGAGAAAAAAACAACAACAAGCTAATCTGTCACAGCTGTCACAGTGTTTCGGTTTGCCTGCTTTGACCCTGCTATCGGTAACACCGTCCCGAGGGATTGATGATGATGGGAATGGCTATATCGACGATGTGCATGGCTGGGATTTTGCCGATGGAGATGCCAATCCATCAGATGACGACGGTCACGGGACCCACTGTGCGGGAATCATCAGCGCGGTGAAGAATGGCAAGGGCATCGTTGGTGCATTCGGAGGCAGTTCAGCCATTCGAATCATGGCACTTCGTTTCCTGTCCAGTGAGGGAGGTCGCACCAGCGATGCGGTGCTTGCGCTGAACTATGCAGTGTCCATGGGTGCAGTGATCTCCTCCAACAGTTGGGGTTGGGCGCTTAGTTGCTGACAGAAAACTTGTGGCATTTGCTTAACGGCTTAACATAGTGCTCCCTCTCAGGTGGGGCATCTCACAGCTTGGCACTGGAATCTGCGGTGCAGAGTGCCAAAGAGGGCGGACATCTCTTCATAGCTGCGGCAGGAAACATGGGCAGCAGCACCTTGGACTCCTTGGACTCCTTGGACTCCTTGGACCGTGGTGCTTTTTGACAGCAGGATTTCTGTTGCAAATTCAGATGATTTCAGATGTAAGATGACCTAAGGATGACCTAAATTGACCTAAGCTTTTGCTAAGGCAACGACTTTGTTCCCACGTTCCCTTGCAACTACGAAGCGGCTCTCTGTGTTGCTGCCACGACCTCCACGGAAGAATTGGCGGACTACAGCAACTACGGGGTCAACTCTGTGCAGATCGCCGCACCAGGTGGGGATGCATGGCACTGGCATAGTTTCAAGTTTCAATCAACATCTTCAACGTCTTCATGGAAAGTACATAGTAATAATAGTTGATTATAAAAATAATGATGTACATCATTTCAACATAATCCGAATGACTAAAGAAAGACGAATTGATGATGATGATGATGATGATGATGATGATGATAGATGGATGGGTCGATGGATCGATGGATAGTGGGACAGAACGGATAGCTATATAGCAGGTCCCTGGAAGAACAAGTATGGATGGATGGATGGTTGGATGAATGGATAGATAGATATATATGATATACTTATTTGGCTATAAATATACAAATACACACACATATGTATGTATGTATGCCACAATATCCCAGTTCAGCAAGGCACCGACATCATCAGTAGCTACATTGGCAACAGCTATGCCTCGTTGAGTGGCACCTCCATGGCCACGCCGCATGTGGCGGGCGCTGCTGCGTTGCTTTGGAGCTGGATGGGGCAACGTTTCGTGAGCGATGCCGAAGACCTACGTGCCATCATCCTGGAATCCGCTGAGCGGCCGGCGTTTCTGAACGGCTGGGTTGGCCATGGCATGTTGGATGTGAATGCCATGGTCTTGAAGGCAGAAATGGTTCGACAAAAAAAGGAAAGTAGCAGCCCAAAACTGCCAAAAACACCAACTGAGGTTTCATGTCGGACACAATATGGCATAGGGATGGCACAGAAGCAGCCTAAGCAGATGATATCAATACATTTCATATGGAATTCCCATCCAATGTCAGTCATTTCCACTTTCTCCCTGGAATTCGAGGCCGAGTCTCGGAACTGGTTGCGACTCCTGCAGCCTCCGAATGGCTTGGTGGATGCGACAGGTACTGTTGCCTCCGTTCAGGTGGATGCTCTGAGTGAGGTCACCACGAGCCTGGAAATCGGCCATGACTTCCTGGCTGTTGGTACATATGAAGCAGAAGTGGTCATCAGTGGCATCGCTGCAGTGATTCCAGTCACGCTGGAGATTCTGGGATCTCCATATTTACCAGCCGCGATCTTTCAGGGCATGCTGGATTTTGGAGTGGTCCCGTTAGGCGGCGAGGGCCGTCGAACTGTGCGACTTTGGAACTATGGCAATGGAACTGCCAGGGTCAAGTTGAGCCCAGTGGCTGCTCCTTTCGCCGGTCCCTTAGTGGAGGCACCTTCAAATGGCTATGGACTTTTTCCATGTGGTTGGGGTTGGGGTAGCTACCATACTTTTGGGTCAAACTGCTTAACTTAAGACTTAATCTGCTGAGAAAGCACAGCACCTGTACACATGCACAGGATATGAAGTAGAGGGCTGAATGAAGTTCGTGGACGAACTTGGAACTCGCTTGGGACTATTGTTTAGGTGGTAGTAAATGGCAGCAAGTGGTAGTGAGTGGTAGCAATTGGTACTGATAGTGACTGATAGAAACTAGTACCTGGAAGTTGCTATTCTCAGTTTTTATCAGGTCATTTGTTTGCCCCTGTCAGGTTTCAGTGGAGCCCCAGCAGTCCATGGATCTGATTGTGACGTGCCGTCCCAGCAGCACGGGCCAGTTCTCTGGGACGGCCAGTTTCAGCACCAACTCTGGACTTCCTGCATTTGAGGCGGGCACTGAGGGCCAGTGAAACCCGGGTACCCTGGGTACCAGTATGACTCAAAGTTCAAACTGGATGCTGGTTGAAAGAAACTGGGGTCCTGCACTGTTTTGGAAGAAAGAAACTGGGAGAAATGTCCCTAGCCACAATCCAAGGCCTCGGAGTTGAATGCCACCGAGAAAGGGGAGCAGTTTTCCATGGCGATGAGCTGCGAAGGTAGTCAGGCACCACATTTGGAGTTGGACTCTTTCAGTTCCTCAGGACAAAAGTGTTGCAAACTTTCCTCAGAGTTTTTTTTGCATCAAAAAATGGCTCCCTAGCAATCCCTAGCATTGGATTGTTGGGCATCGGGGGTGTCAAGAAATCTGAAGCAACTGAGGTGGTGCAGTGCTTCTGCAAGATGGGCTGCCCTTCCACTTCACTCCATCCGTACCAGCCCAGTGGGAGGCCAACTTCCTGGACCCGGAGTCGCCTGAGGCAAATGTGACTGCAGCCCTGGCCGTGGCCGAAAGCTCCAACCTGGAAGGACAGGGCATGACTTGCCTCATGGTGTGGAGGATTTGGGAGAATTTGCAAAGTGGGTGCAAGGATGTCTATGCAAGAAACGGGTTTCGACACATCGCTGGATTGCTACCTTTGACGGTTTGTTGATGTTCTATGATGTTCTGTTTAGTTTGAATGTCTTGAAGTCTTGAATTAGCACTTGTCTGGATGGTGGTATTTTCCCATTCAGTTCTTGCAGGATGCCTACCTCACCAAGCAGGTGTGGCTGGGCACATTGTGCTGGTGAGCCGAGGTGGATGCACTTTCCAGGACAAGGTGACCTTGATTCAGGACTGGCTGGCATAAAATGCACTGAAGGTAGGGTCTAGACTTTGATCATTTCCATCTTGCAGGTTCCCTGCAACTCTTCAGAGACTACATGACACTATATAGTTGCTTCACCGTTGCATGCTCCAAGGGTTTGATTTTGCACCTGACACCCCTTTCAGAAAAGTGACAAGGCTGAGTATGCAAGGCCACCCAAATTTGTTTCGAACCAGAGTCACGAATCCATTGTCCTGTGAGTTCGAACCTTTGGACAGGATGCCGGTGGAGTAGGAGGGCTGTTATATGACACAGCTCCTAGGCAGAAATCACCATGCTTAGGAGTGAAGGGAAGATGGGGCAGCTTTGGGCAGGGATTTGGAACGGTCCAAGTGCTGAGAGAGATGTGCATCAATGAATTCGCACCCAGCTTGCCTAATGTCCTGCCCTGTTTTGCATTGCCCTGCTTATCAACGAGTTGCGAAACGGATCACCCGAAAGCTGAGGAGGGGACCACCACCCTGCGGATGATGGGCACTGCAGATGTCACCAACTCCCCAACGCTTCCGGCCTTCATGGTCTCTCGTGCACAGGGCCTGACGCTACGGGACCGAGTCCTGAGACTGGGGCAGCATTATGAAGTCAGGTTTGTCACTGTCATGCAGCGCATTTTCCTTTGGCACCAACTAAGATCGACCTAGCAATACTCCACCTTTGAATCTGTGAGTGAATCTGAGAAGAGCATTTTCTGTTGGAGTCGTACTGAATCTTTCTGAATTGGATTCAAGCACTCGAATCTTTGAAGACATTGAGAAACCTGCGAAGGTCTGGTGAAGTGCTGATGATATCACTGATCAGGCCAAGCTGACCGTATTTCCGATCTGATTTCTGACTATTCCTGACTTGAATCCTCCAGAATGTAGGACATCCAGCAGGTCACGACAGGCCACAGTGGCCACAGTGGCCACAGGCTTCCAAAAGAGCACAGCACTTTCTAATACTTTTTACATGTTCTGAGCATGCGCAGTGCGTTGGCTTTGTTAGGACAGCAGACTGCGCAGACTGGGCTATAGAAAGTCAGTATGCAATTGTTGGCTGTTGAAGCCGTTAGTAATACGATTGTTAGCCATTTGTCGCGCTCAGGCGTCCAATTGTGCTTCACACTCACTTGCCTGGCGAGGGTTCGGCACGCGCCTACGGAAAGCTAGGACAGGGACATGACTTCACACTGCAACTGCTTCACATCATTCATGTTATTTGGAGTGCCAACGGGGGTGCTCTCGATAATCGGTCCGGCTTGAGATACACAGTCTCCATGAGTCTCCTATTTGGTCAGCTCTGCCTCATCCATATCATCTTGATGCGCCCGCAGGAATGCAAAACCTTGGGGGAGGCTTGCTGCACTGGAACACCGAAATTGACATGCTGCTTCCCGGCCCAACTTTTTTGTGCACGCAGGAAAAGGGCCGGCTACAAGCATGTTTTTATATGTTTTTATGTTCCATTTGTTTTGCAAGGTATCAGTTTTAGAGGTTCGGACATTCGTCTAGCACCAAGGACCTTCGAGGAACACAGCTTCTACTCCGTTGTATACCAAGGAGCCGCCAATTCAACCGCAGGCTCGATTCGAAAGACTGTACTATTCTGCCATCGGTGCCACACATAGCCTGTGGCTGCATAGCAGACATAGCAGGATGTAGTTTTTACATTTCTGAAGTGAATGTGGTTGTTTGAAACGCCATCTTTTAACGATTTTGCGCCTGCAGCCGCATTGCCGCATCTGTCCAGGTCCAGATGTCGCACCTTTGCCGCCGCCACCTATTCCATCGTGGACCTCAAGCAGCACGCTGACAGAGGATGCCTATTTCCAGGGCAAGGACTGAAGATGACTCAGATGGAAGCCCGCGTAAGCAGCGTAGGCAGGAATCGATTAGACTATGTACAGTCACTGCACGCCTTGCAAGGCCTCTGGTATTTTCCACTCAACAAGCTGGAAGACAAGTCTAAGACTGTCAAAGTTTCGGTTTGTTACTTGCTGATCTGATCCGGCATGGTGAGGACATAGATGATGATGCATCACCATTGGCTCTTGAATATCCAATGCCTTTCTATGGGCAAGTCGTGCAGGACAAGCTTCAAACTTGGCTTGATATACCTGTGCTGGCAAACCAACAAAACATAAAAAACCCAGCTCTGCTTGTCCTTGAAGAATTATATATATATATATAATTACACACATATATATATATTCGTTTGGAGTTTGGAGTTTAGAGTGACATCTTTGGCTTGGTGCCAGGTCACTGCCTTACTTCAGGCTTGTTTGCGTTTGAACAACGCCTTCGTTGCTGTGGCAGGATGTTCAGATGTCATCCAATGGCCTGATCGTAATTGCGCCTGACAGTACCACGTTTCGAAAAGGCAACGGTCTCAGATGAACCCATTTTCTAAACCTTCTTTGATTGGGCACCACGAAAAAACATGAAAAAACACAATTGTAGGTCCATTGGTACCCGTTTTAAAGAGTCATTTACATGCAATCCCATTTTTCCACATTTTTCCTGATGGCAATAGTTAACACCTCAGAAATCAGGCAGCGACTACTGGGGACATCTGCCCTCAGAAGCACTTCCCAATGGCTTTCTTGCAGCCTATTGGGATGATCTCCGCTGCAGTGCCAGCAATGGGTGCAGGCTGCTCACAGGCCATGTTGCGGGGCAGCCTGAGAGAGGTACATAAAAGTAGGATCATAAAGGAAGTGTCCGAAAAATATACCGTTTCCAATGGGAAAGTCAGGATCCAAGCGTCCAAACCATGGGGTTTCGTCCCACTTCTCAAGGCCAAATGGCTGCCAGGTCACCGTTCAGCTGAGCAGAAGGAAGCCATCTCTACCTGTGGCCATAGCAATGCCACTATCATCCAATACAAGGCCAGACATATCAGACATGAGGGTTCGGGGGGGTACTGTAGCAAGGAGTGCAGATTGAAGGTGCAGATTGAAGGCTTGAAGTGCTTCAACAATTTGGTCATGGATCATGGGTTTGTGACTGGGATGGTTTATGATTGGGTTTATATACCACATTGTAAAAATCATGGCTACTTGGACGTCTGTTTTTGGGATGTCAGGACTTCGTTCAGCGCTATGACATGTCTGTGGTGGTCTCTGTGGAAGCGCGACTGTATGCTGATGGATGCATGGAGTTGCAATATGACCGGATCCCAGGACAGGCACACAGAGCAGCTGCAAAAATTGGCATTGAGACCAGGACTGGGCAACTGGACTTACTGAGCACATTTGACATTTTGGACAAGGGAGGGAAATGGCAGGGAGAAACACGAAGGCAGATGTTGTCGGCATGTTGTGTTTTTCTCTGGCTGAAGGAGTGCTGAAATAGGAACTGGCTGGTGAAACATGGTAAAACTATGTAGAACTTCTGTAGAACCAAATTCTTTGCAAGCCATCAGATCATCATGGCATCCAAGGCAAAGTGGCTTAAATCTGGCACCGGTCCTGTCGGTGAATCGGGATGAGCGCTTTGGTATTATGTTTGTGCCATTCCTTGCAGCAGACCCCAGGACTGCAGTGATGACAATTTGTTTTTGGGTTTTCATATGTTTCATATGTTTTCATATGTTTTCATATGTTTTCATTGTTTCCATGTCTCAGTATGTCTCAGTCTGCCAGTGGACCCCCTGCCAGGAGACATGCAGTCACTGCAGGTGCAGTGAATGCTGGAGACACGTCCGAATTTCACTTTCACGTGGAGGGCTACCGTTCCAAACAAGCCTGGATCATGGTGCGAGCTACGGACGGCACAAGCCATTGGAGCTCCGAGCGTGCTTTGGCTGCACTGTGGTTGAGGTCGTTGGCACTGATCAGGTGGCAATTGTATCATGCCAGGGGCACATGTACCATGCGGACCATGCTTTTTGTGTGAGGTGTGGTGCGTGTGGTGCAGCAAGTCTTCAGCTATTCTTGGAAGTTCAGCGCCCCTTGGCCACATCGAAAGCAGATGAAAGCAGGGCATTGCTTCAACCCAGTTTTGAAGTGTTGGCAATTTTGGAAGGAGGCATGTGACACAGAGATTGGATGGTGCAGGCATGGGGTCCTTGCACAAAAATGACCTGCAGCAGCACTGTGGGGGAAGAGAGTCGGACCGTGTACTGTGGCGGCTCTGACGGTGGAGTCTATGACGGTTGCTTGGCCTAGGTATGTGCACATGGATGTGCATAGTCACAGATATACACACAGAACAAACAAATGGATTCCAAAAAGCCTTCGGAAACTTATTGCTGTGTGGTGCTCATGCAGAAAAATCAGTTTCTCAACACTTTCGACCCCTGCGCCTCTAAGTTGAACATTGCTCGGGGCCGCCTTCGTGCACTGACACTCCTGGCTGGAGAGATAGCTATGGTGACACTTGCCAGACCTATGCCACCAATCTGTACTGCACTTCTCAGGGTGCCGGGCTTACCACCGTGTAACTGCGCTTTCTTGGCATGTCATACCAGACTCAGGGGGTGTAATGTGTTTTACACAGTTTCGGGCCTTGAAACCGTTCACGCCATGCTTAGGTGGTTATGGTCCTGGGTGGAAGTGGTTCTGGGGTTCCTTTGAAGATTACCGGCATGATGGGCACATAGCGCCAACAGCATGTTGTGCCTGCGGCGGTGGTGTCTTCGCTGCCTCGCAGCCGGAATCTGTCCGAGCATGTTCGGAGCCAACCCAGGGTCCAGATTGGAACGGTGATGGCGTGGATGATTGTGCTCCAGCCATTGCACCACCAGCGCCAGTCACAGAGACCACATCGGAGACTACCTCCACGGCAACTGCGACGACTGAAACCAGCACAACTCAGACACGAACGTCAAAGACACAGACGTCTTCGACATCACAGACTGCAACAAGCACGAGTGTCACCCTGACAAGCTCAACAGACACACAGACAACAAAAACAACTTCCAGTACGTCGACAGTGACCAGGTCTTCCACCAGTATGACAAAGACCTTCAGCACCACCAGCAGTTCAACAGCGACGAGTGTTACAACAACACTGACGTCAACACTTTCGACATCACTCACCACTCTGACAACTACAGCTACATCAACAGCCACCTCGTCGTCAACCGGGACATATTCATCTCTCACCAGCACAATTTCTTCAAGTGCAACTCAAACTGAGACAAGAACAAGCTCGACAACAGCAACCATCACTTCAACCTCAATCTCGCAGACCACTACCAGAACCACCTTGACTGGCACTGCCACCTTCACATCTACAAGCATATCCAACACCAAGAGTTCGACCATTTCAACGACAACGCAATCTTCAACGCAAAGCTCAACCACCAGCAGCACTGTTTCCAGGACGACCTCTTCCAGCGCAACTACTTCAAGCACCCTGACAGCGACGTCTACTACTACTGCAACATCAACGACCACATCTACAGCCACGACTTCCACAAGCCTTACAGCGACAACAACCACCACAACAAGTACAGCCACAAGTTCTACGTCACACACTATCACCTCTTCTGGAACTCTGACGTCCACGGTCACCTCGTCCCAGACCAGCACAACAATCTCAACTTCGATCTCGACCACAGAAACGACCACGATCACCAGTACCAGTGTGTCCCTTACTGCTACAACATCAGTAAGTAGCACCAGCACATCATATTCAACGTCCAGTACATCCAGCACATCCATCACCTCCTCATCCATCACGTCCAGTGAGACCACAACCTCCTCCAGCACCACATCACTCTCGAGCAGCTCCACTACAACCAGCACTGCGTCAAGCACAACCTTGAGCACCACAGTGACACTGACAAAGACGAGAACTTCCACGACAAGCAGTAGCACAACCAGAAGCACTAGCTTGACTTCCACAACAACCAGCACCAAGTCAAGCACTAGCACCAGCAGCTTTTCATCTACATCAACTTCGAGTAGCACCCTTACTTTGACATCCACAGCCACCGTCACCACCAGTTCCACAAGTAGCAGCAACACTGTGAGCTCCACGATCACTGTCACAAACACAGCAACGACCACAACAAGTTCTTCAATAACGACAAGTCAAAGCAGCACTACCACGCACTCTTCAACAAGCACAACTACCTCCAGCTCGACTTCCAGTAGTTCGAGTACAAGCCTTACATCTACAGGCACCAGCACTACCACAACGTCATCGCGTACATCCAGAAGTTCCAGCTCCACAAGTACGACCACCGAGTCATCAACGAGCCAGACATCAAGCAGTACCAGCACTAGTAGCAGCACCACAAGCATCACAGTCACACATACGGATACATCCACAACAAGTGCGACTTCGTCCGTATCATCTTCTTCAAGCACATCCTCATCAACCACGTCTGGGTCTAGCACATCTTCTTCGAGCACCTCTTCCACAAGCCATTCTACGACTAGTACGTCAGTGTCCAGCACTTCGTCATCCTCCTCCAGTCTATCAACATCATCCTCCAGCACCACCTCAACATCGTCCAGTTCAATCACAACTTCAATCACCAGCAGCACAAGCTCCACATCCAGCTCAACGACACTGACATCTAGCAGCAGCACCAGCACTTCGTCCAGCTCAACTTCTCTCAGCTCCACAACGACCTTCACCACATCCTCCACGTCCACAACAAGTAGCACTAGCACCAGCAGGACCAGCAGTAGCACCAGTAGCAGTAGCAGCTCCAGCAGCAGCACCACGAGCACCAGCAGTGTGTCCACCACTTCACAAACGACCACAGCTTCGACAACGAGCACAAGTACCTCAAGCACCAGCACAGCAACGTCCACCAGTAAGACCATGACGACTTCAATCAGCTCTACATCAACATCCAGCAGCATCTCCTCAACCATCTCGACATCTACCAGCAGCTCTTTCACCTCGACATCCATGACCTTTACTTCGACCACGTCAGGTACCACAAGCACCACGGTGACCCAATCAAGCACCACAACGCTGTCCACAACATCCACCAGCCTCGCCACTTCAACAAGTGAAACCACCACATCCAGCAAGACTTCGTCAACCAGCTTGACCTTCACCAGCACCATATCACAGACCAGCAGCTCTGAATGCAATTTAAGCAAGTGTTGGGCCCCTCTGGTAGAGTTGGGACTTCAAATTTAGGCCGCTGATTTGACAAAGAAAGAATCAGAACACATCCGGCTGGTGGCCACCATGGCCTAGGTAGCTCGTCCCTGACGTCATCGAGCAGTTCCAGCAGCAGCTCTACTTCTGGAACGACGACCTCCGTGACCACCTCCACACACACTGCCACGATCTTGGAATGGGGGGTCCCGGGTACCCAAGCAAAAAACTGCAGCTATGAAGTCAATGGGGATGTGTTGGAAATCATGGCCTGCACACTGTTTTGGTGTTCCCCATCTTTGACCCAGCCCAAGTTTGTTTGCTGCAATGGATCTTCTGCGTCCTTCAACGCCATTCGGACATTTGTGAACTGATTTTTCAACTGCACCGCAAATGTTGGACAAAACTGGATTCTAAACTACTGCATCAGATTTGGTGTTGAGACATGTTCAACCTGATTCAACCTGTTCGTTTGTGATTTGGAGGGCCGATTCTGAGGCCACCCTGACCAGCAGTTTGACCGCCACATCCTCCACAGTGTCCACCACCAGCTCCACCAGCGTAACGGTGACCAGCAGCACCACTGAGACCGTCACCAGTAGCTCCAGGACGCTGAGCTCAACGACCTCCGTGTCACAGACGCTGACCTCGACGTCGGGCACCCAAACCAGCTCTACACAAACAAGGTGGGAGAAGTTGAACTATGTTCAACTATTGGTAACTACAGTTGCTATAACAGTAACTAACACCACTCCAACATGTGGTGTTGGGCAAATGGGATTTTTCCCAAGAATTTCTTTGAATGCCATGCTGCTTCCCTGGTGCTTGTTGAGCTGTTGGTTTTTTGATTTTTTTGTAGATGGTTGTGGGCAGTAGAAGCTTGCAGCTTCTTCCGGCGTAGGATTGGCCCACAAGTGCAGATCCTCAGCCAGCCTGAAGATGTGCAAACCATTGACTCCACTTTGCTTGTGCTTGGAGTCAACGACACTACGCCTCTTGGGTGCAAGATGGTGCAGCTGCGGTGCAGCTCCAGTCATTCCATGTGCTGTTGCCTCAAATGACCCAGGCCTGGCCTGGAAGAGTCTTTGCAGGACTCCATTTCCAGCACTGTGGGTGTTGACCCCAGAAGCAGCTTGGACGCACTTGGAGTTTGGGATCCCAGATCAGTTGACTAGTGGCTGGTGGTCATGCCAAAGGCATCCAAAGGCATCCAAAGGCCGCAATTTTAGTTTTTGCCACTGATGGACTGACGGCTGCGCAGCTCAGGAGTAGAAATTGCAGGCACGGACCTCCCACGATTTGTCCAGCTATTTTCAGCTTGAAGTACTTGAAGTGATTTGCATGGTTCCAGAGTGTTTTTCATCCACTTACTAGATTTCAAAGGCAAACATACGGTCATTGAAGTACCATTTTGATATATATATATGTTCATCCATTTTGTTTGTGGCTTTGTGAGGGCCCACCTTGCGACCCTTCCCCCTGTCAGATCTTGGAATGACGATGGCAGCAGTGCTGGATGATGGCCTTCGCCGACTATCAATGATGGAATGGGCTCTGGAAGTGAACTTCCAGGTCATCCTACCAGGCCTGGGAGCACCACAATGGCTGAGCCGGGAGACCTGCCGTTCTGGTTTCCTTTTTCCGGGTTAGATCGGTTAGATATTCGAAGATTTCAAGGGATGGGCCGGATGGGTCCGGATGGGGATTCATTCCAATAGGCGAGGGCTCCTTCGAGTCGTCCGAGCTGGGGACATTCTCTTCGGCTGCAAGTGTGCTGAGTGCAGTCTCTGCCATCAAGGACTGCAGAACGGGCTGGGTTACCGGTTACCGGGTTGCGTGTCTTGGTTCCGTTTCAAGGAGGAAAGTGATGCAGTGCCATTCATGGCCCATATCTCGGATGAAGGCGAGACAATCGGAACAAGTGTTGCCCATTCGGCCTCAGGACAATCCTGCGGATTTGGTCTCAAAGCTGTCGGCAGCTTTACCGGTGGAAACCGCTTTGCGGGCACGGCTCACAACACCAACCTTGCAGCAGAAGCAGGCACATCTCAGCGTGGTTGCGTCAAAATTTGAACAATGGTATTTTGTACGGACTGTAGTGAGAATCTTTTGAAGCGCTCGTGAATTGGTAGGCGCACTGGAGTCACTAGAGCGTAGTGGCTGCTTGTTTGCTCAAGCATTTTGGCTCACCTTTGCCCAGTAGCCAGGCATAATCACGGGTACCTTCAGTCAAATACTTATAATTATGTAAGTACTGGCAGCAACTTCATTTGTCAAACAAGGGGCGAGAGGCAACGGATTGAGTAGTGGATCCAGATAGATGCAATAGGTCTTTCGACAGGTTGGAAGCACACCCAACAAGACACAGACCTATTTCCATGCTTGTCAAGGCAAGCAGAGAGTGAGCCCTCGATGGCAGTGAAATTGGTGTCTCGAGAGCAGGTGGCTCTTGAACAAAACGTTCAGCGGCCGCCTGGACCAGTAAATGCTTTGGGTTTTGTCCGGTCTGCCATCAAAGCCGCAGAAAGCGATTCGAGCGGCCTGGCAGAATCGCGGGAGAGGCAACGTCCACGCCAGAACACTGACAATTCTGTGCAAAGTCCGGTCGCCCAAGAAGACCCAGCACTCACAGATGAGGACAGTGAAAGCTCTCAGCCTCGCCGGCGACAGAAACGGAAAGCGGTGAGTGCTGGGCACAGCAAACGGCACAGTATACCTCCCAGTCGTCGCTACCAACCCGGAGTGGTCAACCTGATGCGGAGTCGTCGCCCAGAACGGACGATGACACGCAAGGCCCCCAGGGTGTCCCGACGTATTAGACAGCTGCAAGCGCAGCATGAAGACGAGCTGAGGAGGCAAAAGAGGCTTGTGACAAAGAGGCTTGAAGCACAGAGAGAAACCAAGAAACCAATGCCTGACGTGCCAGAAGCAGTGGCATGTGAGGAGCCCAATTCAGAACCCCAAAAAGAACCTCAAAAAGAGCTCAATGTGCAGAATGTGCTGCCCCCTGAGCAGTCTGAACAGTTGCAAGAGCATGAAGATCAAGCTCCAAGGATACAAAGCGATCCACTTCCTGTTGAAAAGAAACCAGCAGATCCAGCAAGACCCAAGAGAACCAAGGCAGAACAGCTGCAAAAGGGTGACTTTGTAGATCCAGTGGTTGACAAAGAACGGAAGCCATTGGAAGCCACACCAACACCTGTTAAGACACCTATAGCTACATCAATGGGTACACTACCTGGTAACACTGGTACACCAATTCCACAGAGAGCAGCTCCTGCATTGGCCTTGCGGCGCTGGCGACAAGCCCGGAAAAGACAGCACTTGCTCCGGCAGATGACTGCCATGCGAGGAGAGATGAAGTTCGAGCGACGTCAGTTGCTGTCAGCCTTGCAGGGACCCTTTAATGCCGCCAGCCTTGAAGCCGAATTGCAGAAGCATGGCCGAGATCTGAAATCGCGATTCCGAAGGCTGTACGTGCAGATGTATTCTGAACAGCAGGAGCGCTCCAAACGGCTTGGGCTGATTCAGGTCCTATCCAATGAGCACATGGAGCTCCAGCGTGCCTTTGTGAAGCTGATGAATGGTTGTGGTTTTGCACGTCCGAGTGCCCTGAGGACATCGCCCAGGACGCAGGACACGGATGAGGATCAGAATGATCAGGACGATCAGGACGAGGATGATGATGTCATTGTGCGAGAGGAAACTCAGGATGATCAAGATGCCCAGATGCATCAGATGCAAGAATCGCAAGAATCAGATTCAAAACAAAAAGACGAATTGAAGAAGGAAATGAAAGAAAATGCTCTTCGAGAGGAGATGCTCCTTCGTCTCATAGACAGAGGCAATTATTCAAAACCGTTCGCATCCCGTTGATACATTTGCAGAGACGTGCGGAGGAAAACAGTGGACATTTTGGCCGTGCTTCTCTTGGCACAGGAATAGTTTTTAATCCTTAGCAAGACTTGAGAGTGCAAGACGTTTACACAACACAAAGCTGTCCATAGCCTCCGAAACTTTTCACTGGCTTCCTTTTCACTAGCTTTCAGGCAGTCATGGTGGCAGAGGAGTGGGGCGCATGTGGTGCTGGTTTGGCGTGCACACGTTCGGAGGACGTACTACTTCGCTATCGCGGTGTTTGGTGTGCTGATGCAGTGTCTTGGCCCGAAGATTCTGGAGTATCCTGTCGCAGATTGGCAGGAGGTATGCTGTGAGGGTGCTTGTTCCGACTCTCTCTCTCTCTCTCTTTCTTATGTGGCACCATGCTGACCTGATTCAAAGTAAAATAAACTTCATTTAAAGCTCAGCCAGTAACAGTTCAGAAAGTGTTGCACTTGTCCTCTCCTAAATTTGGAGCTCTTTGGGCGCACCAAGGAGAATATCTCCGCCAAGTTGTCGTCAACAATGTGCTCTGGCAATACGCCCAGGCCTTTAGATGCCAACAGGGTTGTGGATTTGCATCATTTATATTTTTTAAATATATTATATTTATAGATTCAATATAGATTCATTTGTATAGCTGATTTAGCTTCAACATTTGAGACCTTGCGAGGGAAGGATATGATTTCACAAGCTGAGGGTACCCTAGCCCTGTTATCATTCAACACATCGCAGCAAACCACTTTTGCCATGTGGAACAGGATCATGGAGCCTTGCCCGGAGACTGTGACGCACCCTCCAAGCTGTGGTTGGCATTCTGGCGCGTGGTCGGAGCCCTGAGGAACATAACAGGTTATACAGGCTCAGATTTCACTGGTGACGTTGTGAGTGATGCACCATATTTCACTGAAACTCAACGTGTATCAAAGTCTATCATTTGTGCACAATCTGAACCTGGTTGTGTCCAAGTGGCAGCAGTGTTATATCACAAGTGGCTTTCATGCTCACGTGCTCACATGCTCACAGTTTGCATGCTACTGCCTCAAGGTCGGAGTGCCGCTCACAGGCCGCCGATAGCGTCAATTTTGGTTTCGACTTCGCACTTGTCATCACTAGTGAAGCAGTGGGAATGAAGGTCTTCCATGGTTTCGCTATTTCTGGTTTGGGGCAATATGTGAATCTTCGATCCTTTAGACAGGATATGACAGGATCTTCGATATTGCACACATGATGATAGACTCTTTGATATCAATTCGAATGAATTTGTTGCGTTTGTTGAACCATGTGAGCTTGAAGGTCTTAGATGACAACGGCACAGATGGTTTGGACAACACCACGACGCCTTGCAACAGCAGTGGTATTGGCATCCAACAGCGACAGGTGACATGTCTCGCCAGAGACCCAGCCATAGATTGTGACAATCCACCTGCTAGGGAGCGAGAGTGCCAGTGTGTGGCCAGCCTGAACCAGTTGCAACTGGCTGCTCTCGAGCCAGAGCCTATGCTGGTTGAGACACAGTCGTCTCTCATTCCACTGCTGATTGGAGTCGTAGCGGGAGGCTGCATGGCATGCACGTGCTGCACCTTTTGCTGCTTCAACATGCTGCGGGGAAATGTGAAGAGCCCAGTGAAAAAGGTTGAGAAGAGCACCTTGGAGTTTGACGGTCCAGCTGCCCATAAACCCAAGCGAGATGCAGACCTTCGTGAGAAGTTTGACGGTCCAGATCGCAAGGCGACAGTTTGTGTGGCTGCAGGGCGTCGTCCACGTGAGGGTCACGAGGGCCGTGCTGGTGAGGAGCGGCAAGCAGAGGATGATGAGCCCGTCGTTGCATGCAGCGTTCAGTCACCACTTCCATCCCCTCATTCTCCCGGCTACCAGTCGCGCATCACCCCTTTGGCTTCACCTTGTTCCATTGCATCGGTATCGTCTCAACCAAGGCTCCCTCTGCCGTCACCTTCTGCCATGTCAGTCTCTTCCATCAGTGCGGTCTTGCAGTCCCCACACTCCATGCCGGGTTCGGCCTCTGAACTCATGGATAGCTTTGAGTTGCAGTCACCAAGCAGGAGGGCCGGGCCAAGTTCACCCAAAAAGAAGGGAGGCGGACCTTCTCTGCCAGCACTGTCAGAGAACCAGTCTGTTCAAGGCGACCAGCAGAGTGAGCAGACTGCCCTCTTTGCAGCTCTCACTTCTCCGAGCAACTTCTTGAGACCAGCGTCCCCCAGTAAAAGGAGATCGACTCCCTTGCCGGCAGTCGCTGAAATGGAGAGGCAGGCTGAGGTTCCGTCGCCTTCTCTGCCAATTCAAGCACACCGCGACAGTGAGGAGTCCAACTCCGGCACGCGAAAACCGCAGAAAAAGAAAGGTCCCAGACCGCCCACCCTGGAACTGGACCGCTATCTCGCTGAAGATGAAGCACCCCGCAATGATGAGGATGTTGAAGTGAACTATGCCACATCACCATCAAAATCTCCGAGCAAACGCACTGGCAGCCATGCCTTTGCGCCCGTGTGGCTGAGGGATGAGAGTGAGACATGTGGAAGCGGCACTGGCGGCACTCCTTCCCATGCTCAAAGGCACAGCGTGGACAGAGCCAGATTTGTAGGTAACATTAGCTAACATAATGTGCTAACATTGAAATTTTAATTTTTGCAAGCCACACCCTCGACCTGTTTACTACGTGCTGTTTGGTTGGGCTAGTAGGACCAGAAGTCCCGCATGATAAGGTTAACACATGTTAATACATATTAACCCATGTTTGAAGGTGCATCAGTGCTGATGCTTCAGAGTCACTCATTTGGCTTGAATATCCATCAAAAACCAGTGAAGCCTTTAGACAAAAGTGTGCATATATTTATTTATATATATATATATATCTATATGTTAATGTGCCAGACAGTACACTGTCAAGCTTAGTAGACCTGGCTACCTTTTTTTGGGGCTGGGATGTATTTCAATATTTTTCAATAGCATTTGCATGCATTTGCATCATCTTCTCCTTGCGGGTCGCTTGGCGCATCTTGTCAGGTTCGATCTGAAGTCAGTGCCTCCACAGCCCCATCTACCACAACCGCCCACAGCTGGCGGCACTCAGCCGCCCCCACCTATACCGAAGAACCCAGAGCCCCCATCCCAACCTCCTCAAGGCGGGGGCCTCCTATCTGACTCCTACCCATAGTTTCCGAGGGTTTCCTGACATCTGTTTGGGATCATGTGATCCCGTAAGATCTTTTGAGTCGGAGCATCATGTAAGGTATGTGTTTGGTGGAAGCTCTCGCAGATATGAACCAATCTTAGACTGCATGATGCCAGCGCATCTGTGATGATTGGAGTGAGCAGAGAGCCACTAATATTCCAACATATTCCAACTGGGTGATGAGAAAGAGGGGAAGCTAATCTGCCTATCTTTGTCTTGGATGCGTGTCATGTCACAGCCTGCATTGGACAAGGCCTTCGTCGTGGCAATTCCAAAGTGAATTTCCCAACGGTGCCACCATCGCCAAGTGCCAAGAATCAGGCACCAATTTCACAGGTGCGCAGACTTTGCGGGTTGACATTCCCATGGCTTTAAACGACTCTCTGACTTTCTGACTTGCTGCACTACAATTAATAAAGCCCGTTCCGTTGGCCGGTGGCCAAATGCGCAGAGTAGGTGGTAGTAGAATGCAGATGTAGATAGTGGCCCATCATGGCATCAGTTGGCATCCAATCTTGAAGCGCTTCAAAGTCCAGGAATTGTCCGATTTGCCTTCGGCTCCGAATTTGCCGCCCCCTCCGAGGTGGGGTGTTTGGATAGCCGGGCTGTATGATTGTCATGCTGACCACGACATGACAGTGCCCGCCTTCAAAGAAAGGTTGCTGAGTGTTTCTGCAGGGAAAGCTTGGAATCTTAAGCATGTTAAGTGTCAAATGTCTACTCAAGCAACTCTATGACTTGTTGAGGGCTTGCAAAAGGTAGTCAACAAGACTTTGCCAATGCTTGCTCACCTGGGATGCCTCGAGGTTAGTCTCTCGAGAATCTGAAGGCCCCTTCTCGTTGTGAAACACTTGAGACACAGGGGAGAATTGCTCCACTTCCGATTCCTCGCTTCGTGCCAAGCAAAAACTGTTCCAGCAGATGAAAAGGTGCAGACTTTTTGTATCTTTTTGTTTTCAGGAATTGGGTTGTGTGATGCAGAAAGATTTGAAGCCAGCTGCTAGACACTGATGCAAACATTTTGAAACTTGCAATGGTACTTCTAGGATAATGCATGGATGCTCTCTTGTGACCAAAGAAGGGTTTGGAGGAATAATTTGTTCCTGCGAAAGAAAGGCAGTAATTGGTCTCAGTGTGGTCACGAAGTCCCATGGCGTGGCTACTAGTCTCACTCGTTTTGTTTCCACCACTTGGAGAGACATCTATGCGCACCACGGGCGTGAGCATCTCCCAAGGTGATGCTTGGTAGTTAGACCATGTTAGTTAGACCATTATTAAGTCCCTCTTAAGGAGGGTCCCTCTCCTTGCTGGAGACTCGCAAGACTATGGAGCATTGCCTCGATGCAAAGATGATCCTTGAAGATTTTGAACAGTCCTAACAAGATCTAACAAGCCTTCACAGCCATTTCTTGGAACCAATTTGGAAGTTCACACTGTGGAAAGCCGGGTCTGATTTTGTGCATCGAAAGGGAGCACGAGGGCAACTTTCCTGCTCCAAGCCCTTTTGTATCTTTTGTGGATGCGACAGTTTATGCATCGTATCTGCATCTTGCTTTGACCATCTCGTCCCACAAGACCAACACCAAAATCACCAAACAAACTTCAAATTTCAGGCACAAATGTGTGGAAATTCCGGCTGCCGGGCATGTTTGGTCAAAGCTGGACTGTTCAGTGCAGGCTCCTGCAGAGCGACGTTTACGCAACATGTGAGCAGCTTCTGTTCAATGCCCTATAGAGATCTATGGTAATGAAGATATTCTGCCCCTTGCACTCGCTGTTCTCATCACTGAAATCCCATCCCCAAGAAGTCAAATTTGTGCGATTTGGATAGCTGCTCAGTAGGTTGTGTCCTGATTTGGTCAATGGAGTGCCCTAGCTTGGCGTCGCACACTTTAATACAACTCCCACAGTTCCATCCTTTTTGTGGCTTCAAATTTGAGTCGTGAAAGACAATTTTTTAGTTCCAAAACGCCTGCCAGGATAGGTAAACTCCGTGGTCCAGATTTTATGCAGCTAAGGCTGCGCCATCACACGCAGTGTATGTATGGTTTTGTACAGGAAACGGGTTGAAAAGTCACTTGGGTTGGGAGTCCTTAGTGCTTCAAGGCTCAGATCCCATTAGATTGTGAAGGAAGGTGCCCACTGAAAGTCGTTGAAGCCCTTCTAGCACCCTTCTGGGCTTTAGGTCTCGAAAGGACAAATGGATGCAAGTCAAAGTCTTTCTGTAATATGATTGATCCATGCTTCCGACATCTTCCGACTATCGCAGGACCTGTGCGTCGGAAACGAAAAGATCACCGGAAACGGTGAGGATTACAGAGGCTGCCAAACAAGAACAAGGAGAATATAGCTCTGTTGCATGTCAGTGCATGTCTCCAAAATGTTGCAATGGTTGAGTGCCTTGATTTTGGCAGCATTTCCCAGCCGGTCGGGCCGTTGCATCGAGGGGGTAATGAAAGATTGTACTGTAGGTTTGCGTATGTTTGCGTTGTTTTTTTTGGCTGCAGGAGCGGTAAGACATGCCAACGTTGGGATGCGGATAACCCCCACAATGTTGGAATCTACCGACCTTCAGTTTACTCATCGTTGGCTGACAATTACTGCCGCAATCCTGGTGGATCAGGAGAGACGAGGCTTGTTCGCAGGTGTCAAGTCAGATGGCAATGGAGAGCGAGAGAGAGAGAGAGAGAGACACACATACGATCTGTTAAGATAGACCTGAGGAAGTCTTGAAGTCTTCAGTCAGTGCTGCCTGAGGATTTGGTGCTTCACCACAGACCCCGATGTGAAATGGGAGTACTGCGACCACCTTCCGCTCTGGACCATTGAAGAAGGAAGCTGCAGCACAGATCTCGCGTGCAGTCGGAGTGCCACGTCCAAAACTGATGGCCTCGGAGGTAGGGCATTGGTTGCATATTAGTTTCCGATCCCCCCTGAAAGATAAGCAAAAAAAGCAGTGGGATGTCGGGATGTTGCACCTTTGACCATCTTCGACCCAATGATTCTGACGTGGAGCATGAGCAACACATAGCAACACCATTGACAGCATCGTTGTTCTGACAGCTGAAAGCTAAGGCCCTGGCTATCCTGAGAATTACGGCACCAACCAGGTGTGCACTTTGAAAGTTGGAAGCGGTGCTCAAGGCGGCGTTCTCCAGGTGAACCACTTCGAGACAGATGTTTGGTTGCATTGGCTACCGAGAATGGTGCCAGTTATATCCAGTTTGATCCAGTTTGTAAGATTTCAATAGATGTCGTTTTCACTCATTTTCACGCTGCAGTCAAAGAGTGATGTGATCGCTCAGGAACTCAACTATGACTTGCTATCAGTGGATGGATCTGCATACAGTGGTAATGCAGGCCCTTTTGTCGGTGGCCGTTCATTGTGCAGTGAATCGCTAGCACATTCATCAGTGATCATCGGTGCTGCTGCAGGTCCACCAGCCCAAGAAGTCACAAGTGAAATGCAGATCACTTGGGTCTCTGACCATTCGATCACCAAGTCTGGCTGGGAGATTTGCATCGTTTTCCCGGAATCAGAATCGTGGTCGAAATACTGCAGCGAACACAAGCTGATATAGAGTTGCAAGATGTTGCAAGTGGTATGCCCACACGAGAGTTCCATGCCGCCCTGACAAGGACGCGACCAGCACAAGCGCCACGCAGACGTCAGGCGCTGAGACGGGTCAGAGGTTCGCCACAGGCCTCCTCAGTGTCAAGCCATGTCAACTTTGAATGCGCCAAGGTCTTCAACATCTACGAGCTTCACAACCTCCATGACGACCAGGATCGTGAAATGCCGTTTTGTTTTTTGGTGTGGCTGTCCCTTGAAACTTCAAGTTTTTCCCGAGAGCGTCTGAGCGCAGGGTTCTTCCAATAGTGGGGGTCTGTAAAACATCTTCTCATCTTCACATCTCATCTTCACATCTCATCTTCACATCCTCTCATCTTCACATCTGCTCA
>Ga0126342_10001971_pt1 | contig 30813 bp, 18 predicted proteins | sample Cyp1metagenome_FD_92528 | JGI IMG/M metagenome (GOLD analysis project Ga0126342, IMG submission 92528) | Coral microbial communities from Lord Howe Island, Old Settlement Bay, Australia - Cyphastrea 1 metagenome | ecosystem: Host-associated > Invertebrates > Cnidaria > Coral ...
CATCATCATCATCATCATCATCATCATCATCATCATCACCATCATCATCATCATCATCACCATCATCATCATCATCACCATCATCATCATCATCATCATCATCACCATCATCATCATCATCATCACCATCATCATCATCATCACCATCATCATCATCATCATCACCATCATCATCATCATCATCACCATCATCATCATCACCATCATCATCATCACCATCATCATCATCATCACCACCATCATCATCATCATCACCATCATCATCATCACCACCATCATCATCATCATCTTTATCTGTTAAAACCCTATCATGTCCTACGAAAATGGTGTGCTTGGGCTGTTGGTCACAGCAACGGCAGGCCTTGGGGCTGTTGGTCACCGAGATGGTTACAGGCGGAGATGCCATGGGGGTTTCCATAGTCATGGGGGTACCCCAAAAGCTGGATGGTTTACAGCGGAAAATCCGAACATAAAATGGATGATTTTGGGGTACCAGCATTTCAGGACACCCCCATTTCAGGAAACCGCCTTATATATATAATTATATATATAATTATATATATAATTATATATATATACACATATGTATGTATGTATAATTTACCGGAATGACATGGGGTTGTGAGGCTTAGACCATCTGAGACCACCAGATATAGGATGATGTGGATTCCAGTGATGTCCCCGACGAACATAGACCTTGCCATGGGGCTTGGAAGACAAGTCTTTCCAACTTTGAGATGGGTGATTCTCAGGATTTGAGAGTTGAGATGGTCGCCCACCGACCCCTTGACCCTTCAATATGTTACATTGAACTTTCAAGTAGTTCCTTGGATCATTGTATCTCTTGAAGAGAAACAACAGCAAGATCACGGGTAAGTCCAAATGATGCCATATTTCAGTGACAAAAATATGACAACGTGAATTATTGTTTCCTCTGGATTTGCTCTTGAATACAATTGAATCATTTGATTACTGAGATCCACTGTTTGGTGGTTCGAAAATATGTTGTTTATTATTGTTCGTTATTTTTCAAGATATATGTTCCATCATACCTGGTATGATGATCCGCTGTGACTTTCCAACATGTCCCAACCACCAGTCTAAGTCTCCCCCAACTGGTGCTGGCAGCACTGCTAGGCCGTTTTGTTGCCGATCGACTTGGTCGTGTGGACATGCAGCTTGGCGTAGCGTTTTCCGGGCAGCAAGAGGATTTCTGGCTTGATCAGTAAATGTACACAGAAGAATCCGGAAATAAATGGTCTAGGCTTTAGTAAGGTTGCCCGAAATGGAGGGATTTCAAAGGTTTTGGCAAACTCATATTCTTCATTGAAACAGTCATAACTTGGGCAATTCAATGAACCCAACAGATTGTCTTTCTGCTAACCGTGCAGTTTGGGGTCATCATTTTGACTGTGAAGCAGTCGCTTCGGCTTCGAAGTTCACCAAGGTATCCGAGTGAGCATCCTTGAGGGTTTTCTCAACTCACAGTGAATGTTTGATATTCAGAAACGTGATCCCTCACATGTATGTTTGTTGTCTTGCAAATGTGCATTCTAATGCATTCTAAAGATTGATCTAATGTGATATGTAGATGTGCAAGACGTGCAAGACATGCAAGGCGTAACAATTGTCGGGGTAAACCCCGCAATAAGCCATTCTCAATTGGTATTGATTATTGGATTTGAATGCAATATATATATATATTATTTATATTTTAATATATTAATATATATATATATATATATTATATATAATTGTGTAAACTTATATATATACATATAAATATGTATATATATATACACATCTACCCAAGTATCCGCTATACATTCAGAATGATTTAAAATTACCCCAATTGATAGCTGGTCAATGGGGATGGTTAACGGCATTGCGTTGACCAATTCGTATTGCAGAGCAAGTCCCTAATCTAAGATATTCCATTGAGATTCGTTTATAATTAAGTCACACATATATATATAATTATATATATAAGTATGATATAGAGTACTATATATATATATATATCCGGTTCTTCATGATTGTTCCTGAAATGGGGTATACAACCCCTAAATGGCTCAACAAAAATGGTACATGTAATGATGATAATCCAACGGATTTAGGAGTTTTCCATAGTTCAACCCTTCTCTCTCCGAGGCCCATCCATTCGCATCCCGCGCTCGCTCAAGCTTTGGCAGAGACCATGCAACGGGCGCATGATCTGGGTCTGCTGGCCACACAGGCACTTCAAAATGGCAGTGGCTGCGATCTACCCCTGTTGGGTGATGTGTTGTTTTTCCGCACCTGCCAAGTGAGGGTCTCTGATTTTATCAGAGATACTTTCTTCTTCCTCCTCCTCCTCCTCCTAACAACGAACTCCAGATCTCAGTGGGCACTGCTGGACCTCATCTGCGAGCTCCAGATGTCAGTGGGCACTGCCGGACCTCAACTGCGAGCTCCAGATCTCAGTGGGCACTGCCGGACCTCAACTGCGAGCTCCAGATCTCAGTGGGCACCGTCGGACCTCAACTGCGAGCTCCAGATCTCAGTGGGCACTGCCGGACCTCAACTGCGAGCTCCAGAGCTCAGTGGGCACTGCCGGACCTCAACTGCGAGCTCCAGAGCTCAGTGGGCACCGTCGGACCTCAACTGCGAGCTCCAGATCTCAGTGGGCACTGCCGGACCTCAACTGCGAGCTCCAGAGCTCAGTGGGCACTGCCGGACCGGTTGAGGTCCGGCAGTGGCCGTGTCGGACACACTGTCAGAATACTTTATAGATGCCAGGTAGAATGCCAGAATAGAAAGTCGGACAGAATGCCAGATAGAATGTCAGAATAGATGCTAGAAAGGATGCGAAAGTAGAATGTCAGAATAGAATGTCGGATAGAATGCCAGAATGTCAGAAAAGAAATGCCATATATACTTCATTCTACTTCCAGATGAGGTGTCAGAAACTATGACAAGATAATGTCACGGTGGGGATCACTCGAAGTAAAGTATTTTTCTGGGGGGGGTGCACATACTACTCAATACATATGTTGAGGATTATCTTCGTCCATGGGGTGGGTAAACCGTTCCTAAGCAACCAATAGAATCGAATGACATTTCGTGTTTTGAACACCCTTCATATGTGCCTTTGATGGTGGGATGGCCAAATATAGGAATTCCACCTTTTTGGCCGCAGCATATAGGGATACCATCCAAAATTGAACTTAAGGTTTCCATGGGTTTGAGGCAACCCCCTGTTTCGGGAAATACCTACATATAAAAGTAAGTATGTTATAATATATAAAACAAAATAATTATGTACATAGTATATATATATATATAATATATATATATATATTATATATATATTATATATATTATATATATTATATATATTATATATATATATATATATATTATATATTATATATATTATATATATATATATATATTATATATTATACATAATATGTTTTCTGACACATGGAAACAACCTAAGTCCATTTCTACAGTTTGGAACCTCAGTTCCAAACTCAACTGATTGCATGTCAAAACGTTAGTAGTTGTCCTTGCCAGTTCCCATTATTCAACTATTTGTTGCACCTTTGTAACTGCGAAAGGACATTTCTTGGTGCAAAGTGTTCGATTCCGGGTATCTTGTGGTTGGGTGAGTCTGTTGTTTCGCCGTGGGACTTCAGATAGGTTGTGTCACTGATATGAAATTGCCATGTCCGTTCAAATTTGAGGGCTTGATATATATTACAATACAACCAGCAGTATGTATGAAATGACAATATATATATACACTTATATACGTTTAGATATACAATGAAATATGTTTTTGTTTTATGGTTCCTGCATATCACAATGTGGCAATCTATGAACATCCCCCATTTTTTTCCACCCGGCACTGCCGCTCTTCCGCGCTTCAGCTTCTGGATGTGGCCTCAAGACGTCCCAAGATGGTGGGTGGCCACAGGATCCGGTTGGTTTTAAGCACCGACCATATCAGAATGGATAACTAATGGCTGATAGGTAAATTTAAGGGTCCTAGAATAACTGGTTTATGGGGGTATTCTTATTACTCATAGTGGGAATCCAGTTTTTTTTCTTCCCAATTGGTAGGACAGGATGACAGAGGCTTTTGAACAGTGTTCAGTTGGTAAGTTATTGGTAGATGATTAGATTATCAAACATGCATCAAATGGAAAATTCTAGATTCTAGGGTTCAACTCAGTCTGAGCAACTCCTGTACCTTTGTGGGAGACGAGCATACTTAGTAATGAAATGTTCCAAACCGCTGTAGTTTGTTGGACATCCCAAGTCTTTTTCCCCAAACTCAACAATTGGGTTGCAACACAAATACCTGGTTTTGCTTGTTTTGGAGATGAAGGATTTCCATGTTCATGTTGAACTTCCTGCAAAGAACTTTCGTGAAGCATCATTTTGAACTATCCCTTCATTTGGGGATCATTTTTCTATATTATTTGATTGCTTGATGTTCCATGAGTTTCCTATTTAAAAAACATCAAGGGCCTTAAACCAGCAATTCATGTTGGTTCTACAGTAGCGTAGCAGTTAACCGTCCCGTGTTGGTCAGGGTGTGACACATTCAAACAGTTGACATCCAGTATTATAGGTTGTCCTCCCCATGTTTGTTGTCTAAATCCCCATTCTTGTGGATCACATTAGATCAGATTACCATGAAAGTTAAATCATGTTTTTTTCTTGGTCAAATCCACATGTAAATTAACATCCCCATCATGGTTGAATGAATCTCCGTATTTTGTTGGTTCACACTGAAATCAAACAAACATAGCTATTGAAAATAGCCGTTTATAGTGGATTTACCCATTAAAAATGGTGATTCTCCATAGTTATGTTAGTTTACCAGAGGGTAAATCAAACTTGTGTGTTGCTTAGATGAGTTAAATATCCCAAGTTTTGCTAGTTCACCATTTTCTTGGTTCAACTCCCATGTCTTCAAACGAAATCTTCCCCAAAAAAGCCAACCACCATGGTTGCCAGGCGGAGGTGGTTAACTTGCTACGACCAGGTGGGCCTTTCGGCTGTGGGAACAAATCATAGTATTTCCCAGTTGTATCTGTATTTACCATCTGGTAAATTAACATAGACCATAGACCCTGAAAATAGCATGTTTTTTAATTATTTTGATTTTAGGTGAACCGCAAAAATCCAATCCCAAAAAATGCAAGGGTCGAACTGTTCATTTACTGGAGGGCACCATCTAAAGGGATGACTTAATAAAGAGTTAATGGTGAGTCAAAGGTGATTTTTCATGGAGTATGTGAATGGGATTTAAGCATCAACCGTCAGCAATAAGTAGTGGGTTTGTCCATTGAACATGTTTATTGAATGGGATATTCATGGGGAGATTATCGGATACAACCAACTATTGGATGGGCATTTACCATTTAAAATGGTGAGAACATGGCATATTAATCATGAATGGTATATATATATGTATAATGTAAAGTGATATAACCAACTTAAGATGGTTTGGATATGATTGAAAATGGGGTGTATCCTTGATTGGCGATTTTATTTTCTGTATTTTTTTTAGAAGGGACATCATCATCATCATCATCATCATCATCATCAACCACTGAATTGTGGAAACATGTTTTCAGAGGAATTCATTTGCCGTATGGATTTGCACCCAAATTATACCCAAATGCTCTATGGAAATCTATGGAAATGCTCTATGGAATACACAAAAGGTAGTTTCCTAAAATAGGGGAATCACGGAATCATCCACTTTAATAGGTTTTCCATAAAAGAATCCATCCACCTATTTGGGATCTCCCATGATGTTAGGAAACCTGCGGGGCAACTCCAGGCCACCGAAGAGATACAGAGCCGGAGCGCCGAATTGCCTCGAGACCCAGCGAGACCTTTCGGGTCCGCATGTTTTTTGGGGATTCGGATTTGACCATATGATGATTTTGGATGTGTATATATATATATGTTATCAACATAAGTCAACCACAAATCCATCATTTATCGACAAACATGATCTTTGCGGTTCATCTTACCAAAGATGTGTATACTGAGCCAGGTAAAGGAATCTTAACCCGCAGAAGTGGACATTGAGCTATCAAACATGAGGATCATTTACCAAAGCCTGGGGGGGTATTTGTTGGATCCGGCATGAGGGTATAAGATCTCCATGTCTTGCAGGGGTGGAATAAACCGTGGCTGCGTAGTCAGGTCCAGACAAGTGAATGGCTACCAAGAATAGGTGGTAAATACGCTATTCTCTCTAGTAGCCATCTAAGTTTCGAATAGTAGTTGTAGTCAATGATAACATATTGATAATTATTGACCATTTGAACAAATATATATGAAAAATACAAGTGAATCTCTGGAACTCTCTGATGTTGATCTTTTGCTGGCACGGGCTTTCATGCTTTCCATCGCAGAAAACGGTTAGAAAGTCCAGGTCCAAGGCAGCATGGTCCAATGCTTGCTGCTTTCATGTTTGTGGATGTCGTTATTTTCCATATGGAGGTTTCCTAAAATGGGGAGTACCCCCAAATCATCCAATTATAGATAGATTTTCCATGAAATAAACCATCCAGCGAACTTGGGGTACCCATATTTATGGAAACCTCCATATGCCTAAATTCAATTGTTCTATGTTTCATCTTCCCAAATTTGAAAAAGATCCTAATGTTCAATATGTCCATATCCTAATTTCTCCATCAGTTTTCGAATGCCATTCGAGCCACTCAAAACCAGCGCCCTTGCGCGAGGTGCCAAGGGAGAAGAAGATCCAAGTGAGGCCCAACGACAAAGATTTCAGCGACCGTCAGAACATTGGTATTTGCCAAATAGAAAAGTTGGAAAGCTGGAAATTGAAGGGAAAAGAACCGTCATCACCTGGAAACGCTTTTCGATCTTAGGGATCCCTATGCTTGGATAGTTGGCAAAACACAGCTACGACTCTGTGGTGGCGAAATATTGGTTCTGATTTTTCCATATGAATTTCAGCAACATCACCAATTGGGTATGCGGTATACCCCTGTGATTTTTCACTGATATTAGCAACCAATATGAGAGGAGTGGCCCAAGAGATGACCACCGGAAGCTGCCGGACTCAGCCAAGTCCGAGCCTCTAAATTTATCATATCTGATACACTGCACGCGTGAATTGGTCTACTTTTAGCATGTTTTAAAATATATAGAAGATGCAAGAGTACAGTCTGGAAGATTAGCTTTTTTGGATATGACACAAAAAAGGGCATGTGAAATTCAGGTGTAGGGCTAGGACCTTGGCAAGCCACCTTGTCTTCGATCTCATATTGTTGTGCACCACCTATCAGTTTTTATTGTCATTTACCCTATGGTAAACTAACATAGATACATGATACATGTGGAAAACCCATGGTTTGCCTGGGAAAATGATTTAGAAATTGCTGGCTTTTCCGCATCTAATATTAGTCTACCGGAGGGTATGGAGTGCAATGCTGGATTATTTTCAAATCCAGATACCCCAGGAAGCAACATGGTTTGAGGTTGTTTCACTGCATCCACAAGTTTGAATGATGCAAGAGTGAGTATGGTTGCTCTGGGCATGTACAAAAGCATTTTCAGGGAAATCCCCAAGGTTCTTGGTTGAATCCCCTAATGTGGTTGATATTGGCCCATGCTTTCAACATATTCTGAGCTCTTTCTAAACGGCTGAGGGACAAAAGCGTGTTACCTTGTTGAACACTGGCAAATGGATGTTCATCCCCCCAAACATGTATAAGTCTCAAGAGGTTTTGACATGTTTTGACATGTTTTGACACTTCCCCAAATCGAATTTCTTCAGTATGTTCCTAGCTAAATCACGAAATCCCCATTGTTCGCAGGGCTGCTGGTGGGCCCTCACCGGTTCGACCCACGTGGGAAGCTCAGGAAGCTAATTTTTGATGGGGAAGATCATGATAAACCATTGAAGTTTAGGGGTAACTACTCAAATTTTGGACAAACCCATACAGCAAATGGGAGTATCGTGGGAATATCATGAGAAAAACAGGAAAAAACAAGATAATGACTGGGTATTAATCAGCAAACATGTGGAAAAAAATGACAGGGATGCTATGACACCAACCGTTCTGTCAAAAGCAATAGGTTTGTTCAAACAGTGTTTTTGTAAATCCACCACAAAATCTATACGGAATAAGTCTGGGTTTGTCCCGGAAAATGACATATACTCGTAACGGGTGATATAAATGGGGACCTTGTAATGGGTTTTGAATGGATTTAAGGGGTGAATCGGAACGTAGCCGACTCAGTCACAAGAATCAGGGTTGGTGCGTTCGATGGTTGCAGCGCCTCATCAAATCTACAGCTTCCAAAGTCCAGTGGAGTGGTTGAGCAACATAGTTCCGTCATCCAAACGAAGTCGCATATGAGATACGTCGACGGAGAAGTTGCTACACCAAAAATATGGGATGGGTGTGGGTCGGAACTGAAAACCTCTGTATGGGTTTAGGGTTTACCATCCCCAAGATGACCCCGAACTTTGAACCAAGTTGTGGCTGGGGGAATTCTATGCTTGGACGGACACATAAGGAAACACATACTTATAAGCCAGAAAAAAAACACTGCTGTGCCGCTGGTGATAATCTTGCATAAACAATGATCAACTTAATTAGACATTGATCAACTTACTAAAACTTTAATTAATTGGATGGATAAATTGGAAATTAGGTTAAACCGAACATCTTGCCAACAGTTTTCATTGGATGTTACCAAGAGTCAAATTGTTTTTTTCAGGAAATCATGTCCCAATTCTACAGCTAAATTGAATGTTCACATTATATAAAGCAGTTCAAAACATGTTTGCTGCAAACCCTAGGTTTGCCCGCGGCGAATCCCGCATATCCTTTGACATGCTCAAATCCCTGCGTAGGGTTTAAGTTATTTTATTGCCCAAAGCAACACACCCTAAAACCCTAAAACCCTAAAACCTAAAACTCTAAACCCTAAATTAAAACCCTGAATCCTGAAAACTTAAAATCAAAATCACTGCGCATAGCCAGTGTTTTCATTCATCCTCTGGTGATAAGATATAAGTATATCACACTATTTGGATGTATTGTTTGAGTGTGGGCGAACCGGGCTTCAGGTCCCCGCTGGGTTTCCGCGGCCGCCTGTGCGCCTCCCAGCGGCTCAGCCGCCATGCAGTGCGGGACCAAGAATTCCATATGGACCGCTTGGAACGGTTTATTCATGGGCTAATGGCTAATGGGTTGAGATTTTAACTTCTATGCAATTGCTCATGTGTTTTTTTAATGGGAATTGCTTTGCAGAAATTGAACTTAGTTATTGAAATGCATCTGATTTAATGGATGTCCCATTGTTGTTCGTTGGAATGGGCGTAGAATGGGATTATCCCTTCCCCCGTTCATATTGAACATTCCCCTTGAAACCATGGTGGATGTAGGGGATTTTAGAGCACATATGATTGGGACCATACCTTAAGGTTTTTTTTAACATTGCGGAATGGGACAAGGGTTTTATAATGGGTTTTAATGTGTTTATTATTCATGGGATACGCTAGAAAAATGGGATGCAATGGGATACACCGATACACCACGCGCCGAAGCAACATTGCAACATAGACCACCCCGATAACTATTTTTTCGAGGACTGTATTCTTCTATTGGGCAGAATCTCTGTTCATTTCCGGGATGGTAACGGAGTATATATCCCCAATACATGCCCGTGCAAGTTATAGTTGATAGCTGAAAGAACTGATGCCCACTGCCTTTGCCTTCAAAGTATCCCACCAAACATGTGTAAGGCCCACCAAACAATCACTACAACCATTGGGGCAAGACACATCGGATGGTTCGTGTTTGTCAGGGGATATTTGGGATCAATTTTACTAAGAAGCGCATTTTGCTGTTTTGGCGCGTTAACCTCCATTTACCTCCATCAATAGATGTACCCTCCTGTAAACTAAGATAGATGTGGAAAAACCACCATGGGAGTATATCCATTTGTAGATGATTTTTCATATGTTTCCAACTGGAAACCATGGGTTCTCCATATCTAAACGTTTACCCGGTGCCACTTGGGCCAGGCCACCCACGTGGACGTGAGTCCTGGTCGTTTCGGGCGAATCTCGCAGCTGGGCGACAAGATTTTCTCAGAGTCTGAGCACTGAGGGAATGCCAACGAAAGTGAATATCTACCCAATATAATACATATATATATATACATATATATATATATATGTACAATTATAGTATGTTTATGTGTAATTATATATATACACGTAGTGTATATATGTTTACATATTATGTTTATATAACGATACATATACATTAATTTAAGAATATACATATGTATACATAAGTATATGGATTTTTCAAAACAAATACATTCGTATACATAAGTATATGTATATATATATAAATATATATTATAACGCCTCTAGAATTTCTCGACAAAATGGGAGACCCCAACAAGAAATGATCTGTCAAGAAAGGATGGTTTGGGGTATCCATTCCCAAATGGGTACTGAAATTAATTATCAACAGTATATACAGGGGATGCAGTGGAGCATCCTGTATCTATAGTTTGAGAAATCAAACATAGGATGAAGACAAATGCAGGATAAAACCCTTGTATCAAAAACAGTGAGACACAAATATCAACTTCAAGGTGGAGCCCTCCAGTTATAAGTTTTGTAACCCCCTTGAACTACAGATAGTTCCACCACAAGTCCTATCGCTATGGAGGAATGGAGCAACAAAACTAGATCCAGTTCCGGCCAGGGACCGGCCGCTTCCAACGGCCAAAAAAGACCGTGGGAGTTGCCTTGAAATTCTGCAAGTTGGAGAGATTATGCCAGGGAATCAGAATCCATAGTGATCTCTCTCTCTCTCTCTATCTATATAATAGTGTATATATATACATACAATGTGGTGAACCATCGTAAATCCAATAATAGGGATCTCCCAAGTAATCTGAAATGGGGGTATACCTAGCAACCAACCGAGTTGGGGATGGTTCATGATTGGGTTTACCACAGGATTTTTTGTCTCAGTGCTTTTGTTTTAGCATGCTTCCTGGAGTGGTTGATTGTTGGAGCTTTCAGATGCTAACCCCCAAAGTATATAGCATTGAATCTGCTAGCAGAGCAATCTGCTAGCAGATTTAGTTCATGAGACGTCCGTTTCTTGAAGGGAGCATGTACCGCAGCAGTATTGTTCGACCGACCAATCCTTTCAGGTCGACATCCAAGAGCCAAGCCAGCCAGAACAGTCTCGGGAGCACGGCCACAGGCCAGCTGGTCAGTTGCTGGGGTCCCAGGGTGCTTTCAGCTGGCTTCGACCTACAGTACTCACCAAAAGATAGAAAACAAACATGCAACTGTTATAGTATGATTTTACTCAATCTTTTTGCGGGTTGGTACAATGTGGGATCCACAGCAGCGAATCATCCGCACGACTCCTAACCATTTGGGAGGTAAATTGTGCCAATAAAGATATGAGCAATAGATTGCTAGGTGAAATGCTTGATCCCGCGCTATTTTACACGAATATCTTCAAACGTTCTCTTCCAAAAACAGTATCCCTGAAGTAACTTCGTGTTAGATCCTTACTTGCAAGTAACTTCGTGCCAGTAACTTCATAGATGTTTGCAGTCGAGTAGTTTTGTATTGCATCTGGCTTTGTCGAATTGCTCATCAGCCGAGTTCGGACCGTACGGTTCCACGGTTGCATCTTGAGTTATTGGCAATGCAGAAGGAACTGCGAGGACCAGACCCATGAATTCCAGCAGCTCATTCAAGGCCAGCCCAGACAAGCAGGTTGGAAGGTCAGGCGAACCTTTCCTCTTTGCGCGACGTGTCGGCAGCAAGCGCGGCCAAACTTGTTTATTTTCGGCCCCTTGGCCTGCACATCTCACCCGCTGATCTTGGTGGTGTCGAACCACGAAAAAATAGATGCTGCAGTTTGCATCACCTGAGATGGAAACAAACAAACAGGGAAGTGGAAGAAACCCTCTCGGCTTCACTCATTTTCAATGGGATAATCATGTTTTTCACAAAACTTGGGGCTGTTTTGCTTGGTGCAGGTAGCTGCTGTTTTTCCCCACATCTTTGTGTGGGGTTCTTTTTTTTGGTTCGTCCGCTCCTCCGTCCGCTTCTCCCGTCCTCCTCCTCCACCGTGTCACACACCATCTTTCACACGCAACTTTGTCACACACACACACAACTTTCTCACACACACACAACTTTGTCACACACACACGCACAACTTTGTTACACACAACTTTATCACACACACAACTTTGTCACACACAACTTTGTCACACACCATCTTTCACACACACACAATCTGTCACACACAACCTTATCCCGTGGCACGTTGTCCCACCAGCTTCAAAAATGAAACAGGGTCGCCATGGTGCATTTTTTGTCCGAAATAGTTTGGTACGAGTGGCACAATACGATTAGTTCGGTTCAATTGGAATGAAAAACTTTGACCCTGACATACCCGGTATTTGCCATGCCATAAATAAAGGGTCTTTGTTGAGCAATTCCACTTAGGGTGGTGGCTCCTGTGATGCGGTTTCGGCTGCTAAAGCTTTGTGCGGTCTGGTGGCTGGAGATCCTGTCCACTGAGATCTGGTGCTCGCGGTTGAGATCCGTCAGTGCCCATGTAAGAGAATGTCAGAATAAATTAAATACCTATTAGAATGCCAGATAGACTGCCAGAATAGAATGTCAGATAGAAGATAGAATGGCAGAATAGAATGTCAGAATAGATTGAACAGATGCCGGAATAGAATGTCAGATAGAATGGCAGAGTGACCAGAATAGATGCCAGAATAGAATGTCAGATGAAATTGCAGACTAGAATGCCAGAATAGATGCCAGAAAGAATGTCAGAATAGATGCCAGATAGAATGTTGGAATGTCAGAGAGAATGTCAGAATAGATGCCAGATAGAATGCCAGAAAGAATGCCATCGTATACATATGCCAGAAAGAATGTCAGAGTATATGCCAGAAAGAATGTCAGACAGAATGTCAAAATCTTTACAGTATCCAATATATACTTCCAGATGGCATGTCAGAAACTATGTCAGAACAATGTGTCAGGGCGGGGATGACTCGAAGAAAGTAATTTCGTTTTTTGGGGTTTCTCGAGGTTTTGGTCTGATCCTGATTAATCAATCTGGATTTATCATGATTAACCCAGTTCACAACGTCCTACATCATGACTGCGGCTAGTTCCAGCAGTATTTTCACCAAATTGGGAACAGATGCTCAGAGACTTGGGCATTGGTTGCGATTTTGCATTTCATGTTTTCATCTAGTTACTGAAAAATTTGGCACTTTTCAAGAACAATGCCGAAAAATAAAACAAACCAGACAAAGTGCACTTAGGACATGGGTTCTTCAGTTTTTTACATACAATGCTCCAACATCTGTGTTCCCAAGTCGATTTTTCAAAGAACGTGATATTCTCCTTTAAATAAATGTGGCCTGACTTTGTGTGCATTCCTTGAAGAGAACGATTGCAATATCTATTTGAACACAAACGCAGTAATGGCCGGAAAAAACACGTATACAATTTCATAAAAGTATGGCTGAAAGTATGGCCCCTTCTGCTAACAGATTCCAACACCATGTCAAATTAAGATCCATTTGTAATAAATACATATAGCAATGTTTGTTTTTGGTGATGATGGCATTCTTCGAAATGAATGTTTATAACATTTTATAGCTATCTGGAAAATGTCCTTCAAAAAAATGCATCATCTCCTTGATAAGGGTGCAAAATTCCCCCAAACATTAGAACATCATTCCAAATTTCAAAATGTTTTTTTTCGTGTATATAATTGTCCATTTATCAAAAATAATGATATTCCTTGAAAACATGTGTGGAAAGTCGCGTTTTTTCTTTCAACACTATTGTTTCCTTGAGAGAAATGTAATATTTTAAATTAATCAAAATTTATTCCAACATGTAATCCTTTTACATCTGCAACACTGTTTCTAAAATAATATAGATGTCCTTTGGTGCATAAGGCATTATTTTGGAAAATACCCTCTGCAAAAATGATGGAAACAATCGATTAAGAAAAGTGCACATTTTTTTCATGTTGAATAAATGAAATTGTTCCTTTAGGGAAAAACCTGGTTCTCAAGTAACAACAAACAAGGACAACTGAACATGTTCAGCAGGAATACTAAATGTGTCAAAAAAACAAACAATGTTCTATTATTGCAGGAACATGGTTTCTTGAAAAGGATACTATAGTTGCTTATTGTGGGGTACCCGCCAGGTGTAAACAACACAGTCACCTTACATGATGTTCAACAAATGTTGCATTGATGCATTGGATATTGCACTTTTTGACATGAATTCTGCATATTTAAAAGGTAACTGTAAATTGAACAGCACACTGCATATCGCAGAAACATTGTTTACTTGAAGGTATACAATATCATTTGGAAAAATATTGCGTTTTGTTGCCTTTTTGAGAGGATTCCTTCATAGTTTGTAGGGTTATTGTTTGTTGGAAAAAACAAAATTTTCTCAAGGGAAAATTGCAACTTAATGACACATGTTTGTTTACAAGCTGGGGACACTTCATTGTTGCATTTACTATTGCATTTTGGAACAGTAATACAGTATGTTGAACTCATGCTAGATACTATAGAAACATGTTTCCCCTTCAAGGGAATGTTGTACATCTTTAAGGACGCCCTGTGTCTTTGAGAAAAAACCGTAATATTTTGCAAGGGATTGTGGAAGGGTTCATGCATTTTTTTCAAGGATATTAAGGTGCAAAATGGTGCAAATATGTTTCAATATATTTTTTCCTGAATAAGTTCTTACATTTCTGATCCTTTGCCTTATGAGTCTGATGTATTTACTCAATTGCATTCAATAAGACCAGCATACAAAGAGACTCTTAAACAAGAAATCTAAATATGTTGCATGGGAACTGCATGGAACTAGATTATATCCAAAACAATCTGGATAAAACACCTAACATTATGGATTTATGGCAATTTTGAGTACATATATAGTTGGGTGAAAAGTATATGCTTAAAAGTGCAACCTGTTCATATCTGGATGATTTGTTTATTTAGGATTTGAAAAAACAACACATGCCATTTATCTCACTTTTCCGCTGCTCTCAGCAGTCCCCCCTAGCTATAAGGGCTAAAGCCCAACTCGTGGGAGTTTGTTATACCCAGCATCCGTATCCCCACACCCCCAAGTTGGTTGTATATCCTTATGATATTCCCACTGTCCCTCAATCCCATTGAATCACCATGGCAAAACACCATGGCAAAACCTCCGCTCGGCAGGCTCCCCCGTAGAGCCGGCTGCCTTTCAACCGGGGCAGACGGTGCTGTGCGCCGGGCGTCCCGCCCCACGGCCCCGGGAACAGAGGAAAGAAAAAAGGCAGCTGATTAAGTGGATTAGTTATCTAGACATATCTAGACCGTCTTTTGTCAAGGCGTAAAGATGCCTTTTTGAAACCGCCTAAAAAATGGCCATTTGATTGATTGATGATGATTGGTTCATATCGGTTCTTATAGGCGGTTCTACTACCTTGTTGATTCTGAACTGAGGCATTATAGGACTCCCGTTCTCAACCACCACCGTCACGGGATGGCTGAACACTGCTCCAATAAGACATTATGCAGGGGGTTGTTCACCACCATCAAGCTGTATTAGGGGATATTAGGGGCTTATGAAACCCCATTGGTCCTGACCCGGGGTGTACCGTTTGCTCACCATTTAACAATGTTTAAAGGGGAGTCCTGCAAATGTCTTTCGATCAAAGTTTGTGGGGGTTCAAGTGGGCACTTGGATTTGCGCATACCACTGAGTACATTTGATTAGCAATCTCATACATAACTTGAGGTATCATTTACAGTAATTTAACATACAGCACGCATGTAATCAAATAAATACGCAATTGGGTTGCAACCATGCTCAATTGGCACGTGCGAAAGCTGGAGCAGATCCAAGTGTTTTTCTTGTGCAATAATAGGTTCCTCTATTGATGGCAAAAGACGAACGGATCACCCATCAAACCACCCAACGACATCCAACGACTACTTCAGTATGAATCCGACATGACCTATTGCAAGTTTTCTTGATATAGTTGCTATATGTTGCTATGCTATCTCTGTCTCCATAATCATTAATCTCCATCGATGTCTCTGGTCAAAACCGCCATTTTTACTCCCTTCGGTACCCGGGATCTCCATGATGATGATATCTTCCTGCGCAGGACAAGTCCCGCAGTTTGTTGATGGAATTTCCATTGTGCATCATTATATACATATGTAAATCTAATATTATATATATATTATAATATTATATGATAAATGTTACTGTATAGATCTTATATACATATATAATATTATAGGTACAGTATCAGTATTATATTGTTGTTATACCCATTTTTCGGCTGGCGAAACTTATCTCCGGCAGGTACTGCCCTCGGGAGGCCGGCGTGCAGAAGGCAACAGTGCTGGGACGTGCTCGGGCGCTCGGATGTGGAAGCTACTTGGGCAGCTGCATTTTGAGTTACCCTCTGGTAATTTGTTACATAGCCATGGAAAATCCCTTATAAATGGAGGTTTTAATATTTTAGTGGGAAAATAACCATTATTGATGCTTACCCTCTGGCAATGACTAACATAGCTATTGAAACTGGCCATAGCAATAGTTGATTTTCCCATGAAAAAATGTCATTTTCAATAGCTATGTGAAATTACCAGAGGGTAAATCAACAAACTGCTGGTAAGTCTTGAGGTTAACAAAAAGGATGTTTGTACCCATGAAGCAATGAGGAAGCCATTGTTCATTGGTGAACAAAAATGCTGGATAATGATTCGCTGATAGGTGTTTGTCATTTATTTTTGCTGCTTTTCCGTCCCGAAGAACGGGATGAGGGTCCGTCAATTGACCAGCATATGTTTGACATGGATTTGCAACGACCAAGCAGTTTCATACCGGGTTCCGGTATTTCTGGGTAGACCATGGGGAACAGAGTTGGTCAATAGGTTGTTGTTTTGGCCACAAGTTATCTAAATTTGGCCATGTCACCTGCGAGATAACCGGTCAGTAGGATCCTATAGGGATAAACTGGTGATATGTCCAATGAATCGTCAGTGAGTGGCGACCAAGCGACTGTCCATCCCAAATGAGATGGACTGAGACGAAGCGGAGTGCTTGGCGTTGCCAAGTTGACTTGTGGTAGGATTTGTTTTGTGAATTGTATGATATTGTGTATGAAGACAACTACAATTTCAGCTACTAAAACCTCGTGATCAAGTTGACAAGCCATTTTAGAATCCCTTTTCTGTCTCAAAACGCATGGAGCATGAACACAAAGTGCTTTGAAGTGTTTCTGACCCATTTGAATCAACAATTGTTTGATGATTTTTTGAGCACAAGTCCAGGTCTTTCCACACCCTGCTCCAAGGTGGATGGAAGAGGTTGGCAGATTCAACTGGAGAATGGTTTGTGCCGCATGGTCGAAGATGCTGAGGAGCCTGGCCTGTGACAGGATGATTGTAAAAAACATCGAAAAACATCGAAATACTATGACTCATGACCATGGGTAATTTCATCAACACAAGGGGATTCAACCTGTTTCTTGGTGACAGACACACACACACACACTTACACTTGGAGTTCAGATGTTTTGAAACGCATGTCACGGTCAACGTATGAGGTAAACCCTGGGGGTCTTTTCCAAGTTGCACCAGTGCAATGTGATGATTCAGGTGCTGCAGTCGACGCAGCACAACTGGTTTGCAGTTGCACTGGTTGGTGGCTGGCTATGTTCACAGTCCTTAATTAACTTCATAGACGCCCTTTTCTCACTGGTTGGTTGATTAATAGAGGGCTCCCCCCAATTCAAAAACCAATAGGTGATTAGGTGGATGATAACAAATCATGTACCAAACTGGCCGCTCTGGTTTTCCGAAAAGATCAAGGACACAATTGCTATTATACAACCTCGTCCAAACCCAGAGGAGAATGATTCGAATCTGAACTGAAACCACCAACCAGGTTGTTTGACGAAGACAACATTTTGTTTGGTGCGACTATCATTTTTACTTGAGACGTTCACAATGGATTAGAGTATTGAATTTGGGGTCTTACCCCATGAAAAAGACACAGATGTCCCTTTTTGTTCCACTGGAGTTGGTTTCAGTAGGTTGATTATGTTTTATTAAGTCGGTGTTTTGAATAAATGATTGTCTTACCCATCAACATCCATTAACATCCATCAACATCCATCCACCACAATCAGATTGTTGGTTCCCCACCTGCCAGGTGAGGGTCTCTAGATTTTAACAAAGGTGCAACTCCTTCACATCCTTCTTCTTCCTCCTTCTTCTTCCTCCTTCTTCTTCCTCCTCCTTCTGCCAGTTCGATGGAACCGGAGCTCACAGCAAGTGCCAGAAGCTGCTCTCAGAAGCCCATCGCGAACTCCAGCTGGCACTCCTAGACCCGAACTCCTGCCAGATAGAATCTGAGAACAGATGCCAGACTAGATGCCAGATAGAATGTCAGATAAACTGTCAGTGCATGGGGATCACTAAAAGATAGGTTACTTTGTTCCGATGTTTTTGTTCGTTGCTGTCCTTATGCACCCCGCGGCTCACCAGGAGTGGCGTTTGTGTCTTTGTGATTTGCCTCAGCCTCCCAGGCGGATCCCCGCCGGCTGGGGCATGGAGGCATCACGGAGGCATCATGGTACCCCAGTGTGCCTTACCCCGTTATAGCCAGTTGTACCCAGTCATTGGAGTTACTGAGTTACTGGTAGGTTGGAATCCTGACTGGCTTTGGTATAATCCATGTATAACTGCTTGGTGGTGACTGGAACATGGCTGGATTATGACTTTCCCAATCTTTCCCATCATATTGGGAATGGAATAATCATCCCAGCTGCCGAAACCACTCCATCATTTTTCAGTGGGGTAGGTGGCTCAACCACCAACCAGATCCCTGGGTGAATCCCCATGGATCCAAGTTGGTGGTCAACCGCACAAGGCTCGAAAGGTGAGGCTTTGGGTCTCTCCTAGTAGCAGTGGTGTAGTGTAGTCTAGTGTAGATGCAGTCTAGTGTAGTGTAGAGTATTTGAAGCCTAGTGTAGTGTAGTTGCAGTTGTAGTTGTATTTGTAGTGCAGTGTAGTCTAGTGTAGTGTAGCGTAGTCTAGTGTAGATGCAGTCTAGTGTAGTGTAGATGTAGTTGTAGTTGCGGTTGCAGTTGCAGTTGTAGTTGCAGTTGCACTTGTAGTTGTAGTGCAGTATTGTCTAATCTAGTGTAGTGTAGTTAGCCTGGCGTAGTGTAACCGTCGTTGTAGTTGCATGCAGTTGCATGTCCAGTTGCAGTTGTAATGTAGTTGTAGTTGTAGTTGACGTTCACGTTTTAGTGGTAGTTGTAGTCTAGTGTATTGTAGTGTAGCGTTGAGGGCAGGTGGTAGGAGACCGTCAGTTTTTAATATTGTTCACTTCGATGGTGCTTCGCGCCACAAGGGCGCAACAGCGTGCCCTTCTTCGACATCTCAACTTCCAAAGGTGGCGCGAACGTGGTGCGCTTTTCACAGTTTGATTTCAACATGCGCTTTGCGCCACAGCGCCAAAAGCTTTTGCAACATCTCAACTTCCAAGAGCGCTCCGAGAATGGTTTGCTTTTCAATGCTTTTCACATTTTGACTTCGAAATGTGCTTCGCGCCTCGCACCACAACGGCGTGCAATTTTTGATTTCACATCTACCCAGATGGCTGCGCACCCGCCGCTTCTTCTGACTCTTTCTCTTCTTCTCTTCCGACTCTTTCTCTTATCTGATTGCTCTCTCCTCTTCTTGTCCATCTGTGAATATTGTCGGAAGTTGGACCTCTAAACTTCTTTCGACAAGTTAAAATTAAAAGTTATACTAGTCAAGTTCATACCCCACAAGTGGATGGTTTGATACTGTCTAGTATGTCAGGTGTTTTGTGTCCTTGCTTTAACTCATTCCTCAAAACATCACTGGTCAGTTTCAGTTTTTCGCAAACTTCTGATTGGGATGGCTTGCCAGCATGACTACAAACACGCGCGCGCACACACACACACGCACACTGATTTTTGGCCTTTGTGGGACTACATGGCTGGCTAGGAATCCACGAACCAAATGGGCATCTATACATAGGAAGATTATCAATCTATGTTTGGTTTGATTATATAGCGGGTAAACAGGGGATCAACAAACCACCAAGAGAGGGACCAGTCCTGACACCTGCCATGTCTCGTCAGGCCCCCACCGGCAGAGGCCTTGGCCGTTGGGCGGATGCCAATTTGGTTGGTTTGGATGGTGAATCATCATTTCATCCGATTTCGGTTCGTGTTTACCGAATCTAACCATATTTGGTGATAATGTTATCAATCCAATGATATGCCATACCCATAGTTGCACAAAAATTCAAGTTAAGGAATGCATTATTGCACTTGTTGATGGTTAGACAAACTTGGTTGACAGGGTCCAACAAAAACATGGTGACAATTACAGACAAAAGGAGTCGTCTTCACCCGGCCAGAGTCAGCTCTGGCTCTAATGCAGCTGAAGCAGGACAGTCCTAGACTTGACGTTGATAACTAAAATGTCAGAAATTGAATTTGTTGGTTCTATCCTTGGTCTCCATGATTGAATCACATATGTGTTGCGTAAAACTGTTCAACGCTCAAATCTCATGATTTGAATGCGAAAACTCAGAATGTGTTTGGCTGCACAGCTCTATAACACCCAAACTGCCACGTGTGAAATACCTGAACCTTCAGTTTGTGGTTGCGAAAGTAAGTACAAACACCAACATGCTGGAGTAAACCACCCATCTCCATACCCATGCGTAAGTTAAACTGCTGTATATATGTTATAGTTAGATGTTAACTTATAGTGATTTTTAGTGGATTGATGCTTTTATTGTTCTAAAGGTTTATGGATTTCTCAGTATCAGTAGATTTTAGGAGATTGATATACTGTATATATATATATATTGTATATATATATGATGTCATAGGATTTTAGTTTATTTCTTGGTAGTTTTAGGATTCCAATGATTTTTGAGATCTTGCGGTGGGGATACAACAAACAGAAACATTCATTTTAGCAATAAACATCGTGATTTACCATCCAATAGACTTGCATAATGGTGGCTGTGTCTGAAAAATCCTGATCACTAGACGATGATACACCATTAAGATTGGCTTTCCGGATACCGGATAGCCTACTTTGCGGGCATTCCCATAGGGAAAACCAGAGAAATGCGATTGTTTCAGTAATATCCTGCAAGAGTATGGACCTTGCCATGTCTAATCGGCTAAAATCATCTTCAATCCAACAAAAACACCTGAAATCCCCTAACATTTCATGAAATCCCCCAACATTCCATGGAAATGCCATCAATTTCCCCAACATTCCGTACTCCTCGAAGTGCTCAGGGTCCCGTTCTGGCTTGGGCGGAGGTGCGCCAGGTGCACAACTGTTGGGGATTGGCAGCAAAGAAGTGATGAGGTTTGGACCGAAGTTGGACTGTAGGGGGATTCCCCTGGATTATCATCATTTTCCCCATGGTATGGCAAAAATCCGCAACAATCATGGGAATATCATCGGAATATGGTGGATTTAACTACCAACTGGCTGAGGGTCTTTAATATGTATATTACTGTATATGTTATTGTTTTTGGACCATACAAGAGGGATGATTAGTTGAGATGACTCATATTTTTTGGATGGGTAAAAACACACCAACCAGCCAGCATTGTCATTTTCCAGTTTAAATTGATTTTTTGGAGGAGATTACATATCCATATTCAGACACACCTTAATATCATATTATGTTGTTTATAATATTTACGCATCCAATGGTACCCCCCAGTATCCATTAATACCATGGTTTCTTGGGGTGTTTAACATTGGGGAAGGGATTACACTCAGTAAACCGAACGGGAGGATACAATGAGGATTATATGTATACTGTTGTGGGATGTAATGGGAATACGAGATGTATATTACACTTGGATAAAGAACCAACGAAACTGATGCGGAACCCCAGCCGTTAGCCAGGGCCCAGTTTTCAGTGTTCAGGTTTCATATGGTTCCGTGTCCAATTTGCCAGCTCCAATATGAAAAACACACGGGAAGTCATGTCGATGTTGTGGTCTATAACCAGATTTAGCAACAAACATCATGGCGAGAAAATAGTATATTGACGTATATTGGGATATGCTTTGACATAATGGGACATAATGGGGCCTAACCATCAGTAAATGAACATATAGTTGGGGATGTCAACCATCAATATTGAAACAAAGATAACACAGCATTTTGTGGCATAGAATGGGGAGATACCGTAGTGTGTATTCATATCTTTCCGGATACATATGTTCCAACATTATGGCATTTTGAATCTGGAGAATTATTTGAACCATGGCATTTTGGGGTACATTATCACTGTTCTCAGACAAGTCTATATGGATAATTCACCTACACACACAAAGAGACAGACTTGGTACTTGACCAGCAAGAATGATTTGAATCAATGCAGCTTGAGCCCACAAACAGTTGTAGAACATGATGTATTTGGTATTTAACCTGCAGAGAGAATGGGAACATATGCTCACGATGTTCACATTTTACATTCAGTCCATGAAGACTTATGTCTACACGCATACAAAATAATTCCATGTAGTTGCAGGGTTGATCACCAAAATTATGGTTGGGTTTAAATATCGTTGACACAACGCTAGATGGCTTCGGAAGCCAATATCCTCTCAGACGTTTGGGATCATCGAGAATGGTGGCTTAACCACCAGGCCGCTACTCCCTGGATTCAACCTGGAACCCCAAAACATAATCTTCCTGAAGCTGTTTTTTGGATTTGTTGGCTTTCAAGTTCTTCCTTTCTTGGTGGCTACCCTCCGTCAATTTAAAGGATGATAGGGAAATCCTGGTTTCCCAAGGAAAGAGATACTTGACTCGTGGGTTTTCCATATCGATGTTCATCTTCCAGGCTCCCATGGGCAAGGTTCCTCGCCCCGGGTTGGATTGAGAGGGGGGGCAGAGGGCCAAGGGGCCAGGGGGCCAGTGGCCAGTCACGGCGAAAATGGAGAATTTCCACCATCAAAGCTGATATTCAAAACTGTATGGATCATTTGAAGTGGGATTTTTGGGATTGTACAGGGAGGATTGAATCAACAATGGTGATGATCTATTGGTGAAGCAATCAAGAAGTGATGATTGGATTAAACAAAATGGTTATTGGACTAAATAAATCATTGAAGTGTGACTTTCATGGTGATCCAATCAATCTATATAATCAAACAAAGGGTGAGGATTCATGATCCAACTTGGGGCTTAAGGAACAACACAATGGTGATATTTGTATAGAGATAATAGGATCTATTGCCACTGATTACCACTGCAAATGAGGATCCAAAACAAATACATACTGTATGTATATATATATATAAACATATATATATGTACATATACACATGCAATATGTTATAGAAATACCTGGCCAGTGGTAATCATCTTGAAATCAGGGATTGTCCCTGCCAGTTCTGAGATCCGCGTCTTACCGGATTGTGACTCATGCCCACATGTCTTATTTTGCCGAAGATGTGAATTAAACAATGATGTTGCAGCCAGGATGCCCTACCAGAAAGTAGACCATCAACTAGTCGATTTCAATTGGACAAATTTGGATGTGTGAAGACGATTTGACTTGGAGGCGGGCGGGAACAATCTAATGAGACAGCCATTGTCCAAGGATGTTATTGTTGGTCTTACCGTATACCCTTAAGGCTTAGAAGCTTCAGTCTGTCTGTTGTTGGAGTAAAGTTCTGAATCCTTTTCTCACGGATTTTTTGAGCCTGGGCTGTACCCAGATGTTCTTCTCAAGCTTCTTTGAAAACTCCACATTTGTTGGTAATCTCCAGCATCATGGTATGATGATTTCACAATCATTTGGTTTCAGTGCTTATTCTAATTCCGTTGGTAGTTGGGTTGTACAACACTTACTGGATGTTTAATATGTTGCTTTTTACTATTCAGACCTCGTCCAATCTGGGAATCCACTTTATCTCCATTGGACATGGAGGTTTCCTAAAATAGGGGTACCCCCAAATCATCCATTTTTATAAGATTTTCATAGATTTTCCATTATAAATCATCCAGCTATTGCGGATCATTTATGGAACCCCTATCAATCATCCGAGTCAGTAGACCATTTTAGTATTAAAAACCCATGCTGGTTGGTGGTTTGGAACATGGCTTTTATTTTTCCATATATTGGGAATGTCATCATCCCAACTGACGAACTCATATTTTTCAGAGGGGTAGGCTCAACCACCAACCAGCATGGTTTTGGGGTAGCCGCCATGGAAAACCCCAGGTCTTGAGCACCTCTTCGACGGTCTCATCACTGGCCTGAGATCCTGAAACAGCGAGCTGCGCTGTTCGCTTCGTGACTGATCCACTGGCACGATAGAATGGGATAAAAAAGGTCGGGTTTATAGAGGATTTAACTGTAGCTAGGTTAATAGAGAGTAATTCGGATAATATCCTATTAACTATGATTTATAGAGGATGTAGATAATAGCTAGGGTTAATCATAGTTAATCTGTTTTATAGTATATATATATATAAAACTACATTAAAAAAAGGTACATTGACATGAATAGGTGTCATAACACTCTTATACTGTTTTTATATATTGGGTGTGAACATTGTTGTACAGTATATATAAAATGGTGTTAAGTAGGTTAAATATGAACCCATTGATACCATCCCCCGTTCATATTAAACACCTCCCCGCAAACCATGCTTAAGTACGGAATTAACATTAGGGGGATACTAAGGGGATGGGAATACGATTGAATGTCATCGGATTTGCAGATGACATATTACATATATACTGTATATAATATGATATTTGGATGTGTCTGCCTCCTAAAGTTCCATTTGAATTGGGAAAATATAGTGATAAATCATGAAAGGCTATAATGCACTAGTGTTAAATAACAGCCATCATTATTGCATCCAATTCATTGCTTCACCAGTATTACGCCATATGATGATGAGAATCCATTGGAATCCCTACCGTAATCCTGGGCTACAGATATCTTCTAGTTGATGCTGAATACTTGAGTGTGTTACAATGCTACAGTTTTCTTCAACCAATACATGATTGCCTATATGATTATATATATACATATGATTATGTATATATATATATGATTGTATATAGATATTATATGAATTTGTGAAGCCATGTTAACTCAATATTTCTATTAATCAAGTCCCAACCAGTTTTAGTCGATGTATATAATCCTTCTTTCTGTGATGCCTTCCCCATGTTTTGTTACAGCCATTTGGATTCGTTCATGAATGGACTAATGAACCCATGACTTTCCCTGTAAACAAACGTAGGTCATCCTTCGTACTTCGGAATTAATTCATCTTTTCCTATTTGGGTTTGTTTTAATACTATTCTAATCACCATTGATCCTATGAACATAGCCATTTTGGGGATATACCCATTTTCAGACAGACACATATCATTATTGTTGGTTATATAAGTTATATATCCAAATATATTCCATTAGATGCCATTAATGACCACTGATCCTATTAAGGTAAACCAATTTTCACACACATCCATTTTGATGGAGATATCTCCTAACCGTAACCAGATCCCTTCCGCTAATCAGCTCTATGGCATTGTGGCGTTCTGGGCCACTCAAGCCCCTCCCAGCCATGTTTGATGATACCGAAGGCTAAGAAAAGCAATGGTGGTCCTCAATATATTCCGACTCTATCTCATTACACCGCCATTTTTGGTAAATCACCATTTTGCCTGCTTAGATACACTGGTAGAACCTGTATTAACCCTCTAGTGATCGTTTTCCCTATGAATATCCCATAAAGTGTTCATTTTTTCTGGTTGAATCACCATCAATGTTGGCTAAATCACCATTATTGATGCTTACCCTCTGGTAATTTAATATAGCTATTGAACATAGCCATAGAAATAATGGATTTTCCCATGAAAAATGGTGATTTTCCATAGTTTTTTGTATGTTTACCAGGTAAATCTCCAGTTTTTTTCCCATGTTTCCATGATTTCATCTGGAGGCCACGGCCCTCACGGGATCCACCGCAGCAACGGAGGCCGGCATAGGCTGACACTATTCATATAGTTCTATAATTGTATAAGTGTATAATATATATATATATATATATAATGTAATTATAATATAGAATTATAATATAGAATTATAATATAGAATTATAATATAGAATTATAATATATAACTATAATACTTATACTAGTATATATATATATATATATATATATACATGTATGTATTTCGATATATCTAGACGTGATATGTGTATACAATTTAAGTTTGTATCATATGAATACAATGACTGGTTGAAAACATGTTAGCTTTTGTCACTACCAATGCCTGGCCTTTCAGTTGCCTTTGAGATAGGTAACCCTTGGTTGACTTCACCGAACATGATCTTGTTACCTATTTGACTGACAGGAAATTGGAAGATGAAGATGATATATTTGTATATCATTGTGTATTATATAATGTATATAAATTATATAATTGTGTATTATATAATTCACACTATTATTGCAGATAAATAAATTTTCTATGTACAGCTGTACATGTAAATATAATATCCATGTCTGAGATTAAAAAAACAGACAACATATGCTCAACTAGTGTTGGGGTATGTACATATGCATACAAACAACGAAACCACAGATGCACACGTGACACAGATGTGACACACATGGCTTTCGGTATGATATGTGGCCAGAGGCTACACATAGATTGCGATGAATGAATACAATCTACTCAATTCACTGATGGTGAGATATAGGGAACTGTACAAGAACGGTCCCCCCCGAAAGATTGGCAAGGTGGTTTTAGAACTAGGCAAACTGGGGTATATGCTAGATATATCTATAGTTGGATGGGTTTGTACATCAATTTACAACCGAAACAATTTTGATCAATTTTGTATATTTATAGTTGGATTGGCTTATCTTACCAGTTTTATGGCAGATATAATATATCTATAGTCGGAGTGGTTTATCATAGGCAGATGTTGCCATTCAAAGACTGCTGGGAGACGAACATTCCGTCCTACGAAGACCAGCTCATGTGATCATGTGTTATTTTTTTAGATAGGGCTCACAAAACCAATACATCAATGGTTACAATTTATATGATCATTGGTGAACCATACCCTAAGGATCCATGTATGGAATATTTACCCACATTGGGATTATTTTAAATTACTTTAGGGGTCAATGTTAGTAGGTACATATTCCATACATGGATCCTCTGGGATATATAACTGTTGTTTCATCCATGTAATTTTCAAAGTTATTACCCTTCAGCAATCAGTTCCATGGCCTGGAAACTCCACCAGCCACCCATAGGCCACAGGGATTTCCCAGCACATTACCGACCCATCATCCCATTAATGTACCACAAACATATCCCAGGCACTTACCCTTTGGTTTATTCAACATAGCAAACTGGTATAGATGGCCCATAGAAATAGATAGTATTCCCCTTTGGTTATTTATCATAGCCAACTTAAATTAAATGGATGAAAATGGCCCATAGAAATAGATGATTCATGCTGATTGGCCTATTGAAAATGGTGAGTTTACTCACTTCCAGTTGGCTCAGGCCGTCGAAGCGCCAAGGAGCGGCCCCAAAGTCGCGACTTGGACGACTTGGACGACTTGGACGGCTGGCAGTGGCTGGCAGTCGCTGCCATGTTGGATGAATTGTCTACAAAAAACTTACGCAAGTCACCTTAAATGGAGACATTGAAAAACTGCTCATTTTTTTTGCCAACAAAACTAAACTGGGCCGTTGGGATTTCCACCCCAACCAACCTCAACTCGCAATTTTCCGTTGCCATGATTGTGGCAAGCCTAGTCCAGAAACGGAAAGTGGATCAATCAGGGCAGCCAGCACTCCACAAATAATTGACATGTTACCAACCAAGATGTGGTTTTGATTTGGTAACATCGGGACGGATTACGGTTTAGTTCTAGCCGAGAAAATTCACGTGGTTCTAACATATCTGACATGTTCCAACCAACCCAGATCGACATCTCACCATAAGATGATGCTCCAGTAAGTTATAAATTGGTGTTTGATTCCTGATTAACTATAGATCCATCCGACGATAGATATAGCTGCCATCAAACCTAGGACCCTAGCAGTTCACCAGAACGAACCCTTTTTCTATGACACTCGTTGTCCTTCGGTGGCTTGGTTGATCTTTACCATGCCTGAGATATTGACCCTCGAGTGATATATTGTCAATGATTTTTTCCCTGTGTTTTCTTAGTGCACGTCAATCCTATACCATACCGACCATACCCTAATACATAAGACACGATAACACACCATCCTTGGAGAGTCTCCCAGCTTTGTCTCCATCAGACGTCGATGGCGAAACGAAATGAAACGAACCTCTGGTACCTTGAAGAACAGCAAAACAGAGTGGAAACGAGTGGATTTTGGATGATTTTGGATCCATCCTTTTGTTTTTCTGGGGTAGGGCGATGATTTGATAGTCCTCGTGTGAAAAACTAATTTATTTGATGTATCGGTGTGGTCATTAAAGTTTGTACATTGGATGCGTACATTAATGTACGTTATACAAATATACGAATATGTTATATGTATGCATACACATACATATTATTGTATGTATATATCTCTATAATATATATATACAGTAGAATTCATGTTGATTGTTGACACCACCTCTCCACCATTGATGTTCACCTGCCCATGTATTCCCAGTCCCGGAATCCTGGAAACACATCAGGTGAGCAAATCCTACACAATGTGGACGAGGCCGAGCCCTTGTGCCCCATCAAGTCCTTGAGGGCATCAAAAGTGGCCCAAGAAAATCCAAGAAATCAGCTTTGAGGAGTTTTGGGGCTATAGCACATTGATAGGTAACCCCATTGAAAGTTAACATTGATAGTCATTGATGTTATCATTGATGTTATCATTGATCGTCATTTATCACTAGGTAACCCCTTTTTTCGCTGTGTCCGCATGATATGAAACACCGGGCCACCCTTCACGGGTTGTCACGTTGGCTTTCGATTCCCGTGATCCGCACCAAAGGATCCTAACGGTGCTGCTTTTTTTTTGTGCCATGGATCCCATCAATATACCCCAGTCATGTTAGCATAGAAAAACCAGCACCAGCCGGATCCGTCATGGGTAATGGAGAATCCTACTAAAATATGATCATTAAAATATGAATGATTTGGGGGTACCCCCATGACTATAATGGAAACCTGCCCTGCTTTCAGTACATCGCCTACGAGACCAGCCAAAAGGGTGACTTGCTTCAGCAAGAACTCCTTGGATGCCCAGCTTTCCTAAGTCATGGGGGTACCTCCAAATTGATCCAAATCATCCATTTTGTTGGGATGTTCCATTACAAACAATCCATGTTGGGGATCCCCCATTTATGGAAACCTCTATATACAATATATATATATATGCATATCATACATATGATGTACATGCAGATATGTATCATGCATATACCTAAACCGACGCATTTACGTACACACTCAGCCGCTATGACTTTGATGTTCCCATTTGATTTTTTGGGTGCTGTAATCTGCCATGACTGGGGAATCCACTGAGTTTTCCCTTTATTTTTTTTGGGGGGGGGTTGGGCAAATCCAAAGATGAGAATTATCTGGATATTATATGGATATTAAATTATATGGATATTCTAATACATAGTTTCCTTATCAAGTGCTCCCTCATCGGTGTTTTTACGTTGTCGGGGATTCATTCCTGGATTTTAATGATCTGGGGCTGCGCATTCATAGCCAACCACATATCACCTACTTCAGACTTTGTGAAAATGTTGCGGTCATGTTTCCATGTGTAAGGATGGTGATCCGTAGTGGCTAGAATGTGAATTCTGGCAGAAGGGGTTCTTCACGAACTGGCCATGAACATAATTTTTACTGTAACTTGTGTGGCCTGAAATGATGATGTTGTGACATCATAGCTTCCAGGGAATCATGCATGGTATACCCATCATGTCTATTCATATCTCAGTTACGAGTTGATTGTTGACCAATCAGTTTATACCATTGTGATGTCAATGGTCCATTGTTGTGGCTTGCATCCGGCTGTTTGTTGGTTTTACCATGTGGCACCCGACTGTTGGTGGTGGTATCTGTATCTCAATACTTTGCTTTGTGGGTCACATTTATGTTTCGATGCTCTTTGCTGCAATGTACATTTTAGTGGATTTTAGTCGGTCACTTGTGTCTCCCTTACATATGTTTCCCATTTGTTCTTTGTTTAGGTTGCATTTCTCTTTACAACTTGTCACATTCCTATGTTTGTTGGTTGATTTTCCTGTTGGTTCGCAACATCCGGATTTGGTCGGTGGTTTGAAGTTTGAAGTATGATTTTTGACTGGGTTCCAAAGCGACCAATCTGACATCATTGTGTGTGAAAGCACTGCCCTCATGCATTAGAGTCCATGTGTGTTGGTAGTTTGCAGTTTAACTGTTTACCCATTCATTGTTGGATACTTTGTTAGCTCCGGAAAAAAAAAAAAAAAAAAAAATAAAAAAATAATTATTCCCCTTTCCTCATTATTTTTTTTTTTCAAATAAAAATATTTTTCCCCGGGTCCTCTTTTTTCTTTTTCACGCCCTCTTTTTTTTGC
>Ga0126342_10001972_pt1 | contig 30806 bp, 34 predicted proteins | sample Cyp1metagenome_FD_92528 | JGI IMG/M metagenome (GOLD analysis project Ga0126342, IMG submission 92528) | Coral microbial communities from Lord Howe Island, Old Settlement Bay, Australia - Cyphastrea 1 metagenome | ecosystem: Host-associated > Invertebrates > Cnidaria > Coral ...
ATCAGCGTCTGCTTCCGCAAGCCCTTCCGCGCGCTTCCGCGGACGTGGGTTTCACTTCCGCGGGCCCAACTTAGTTTAATCCCCAATTAACTTTCTTGCTTGGAGGTTTTTGACGCTGCTCATTTGGAATTTTGACCGCGTTCCTTCACGCACACCTTGTTCCCCTTGCACATGCACACTCCAGTGGCAACTGGAGACAGCTCATGGGACCCCACGCAGGTGACGTCTGAAGACTGTGGATCAAAAATATTTCGGGGAGGAAACACGAGAGCCGGACAACCATCCAACGGGTTGGTAGAACTACAGCGCTTCTCATAGACGCAGCAAAATGGATGTATCTTTCCGTCTTTTTTTGCATGCAATCTCCAGGAAGCACATTCTGATCTGCATAGTCCAATGCCATTTTGAGGCATTTGATGGAATCCACCTGGTTTTGGGACTGTGCAAGCAAGCCCATCATCGCCTGTGCTGCTTCAGCTGGCTTTGAGAAAGCTTGACTCATGACTTGCTGAATGAAAGCCCCGCAAGTCTCCATGGTGCCTTCGTCTCTTCCCAACATGACATTTGCAAAGGATTAGAAGCCCTGTGGAAACAGCTGATTGTCCATTCCAGTTGATGCGGCTTCCTTTGAGCTTTCATTGTGCAGCTGGCGGCTGGCATGTTGCAGAAACGAGTCGCCAACGAGCCCACCCTCCTCATCCGCTGCAACTTTGCCACACAAGGAAGCCTCCCGACACTGGTCCTTTTCCATCGCAGCTGCATCCGAGGGAAGCAACGAAAATAGCGAAAGAAACACCGAAATCCCTCGGCATTTCCACATGGCGAAGGGCTGCCGATGGCTGCCGTTTCAAGGCCCAAAAATGATCCAAGAAAAACAAAAAACTGTCTCCGCTTGGGAATGGAAGACCGCAATTTTGCAAGAATTACTACGGCCATCCACACCAGCAAACTCAAGCAATCTCAAGCATATTCAAAGCATTTCAAAGTGCAAAAAGATCAAAAAGCATTACGCTTAATTACTACGCTTACTACGCTTACTACGCTTACTACGCTTGCTGTTGCTGTTTCTCAATGGAGTCTTCGACAGCGACTCGTATCCCAGCCTGCAAGTCTTGAACCATCTGGTGGGCATATGCCCTCGCAATCTGAAAGATGTCCTGAGGATGCAAAGCTGCGCTGCACAAGCTGAAAGATCGCTGGAAAGATCTCATAAGATCTCAAAGGTTGGAGAAATGCCACGGGAAATGCTACACTTTGCTGCGCTTGGCCCCTTGAGTGTGATCAGCTTCGTCCATTTCGTCCTTGTACTCCCCCGTAATTTGTCGAAACTTCTCGCTATCCAGGGCCTAGAGGCTGCAACATGCACCCAATGTCAGGCAGACTGGAACCATGTCCAAACCGTGACATACTCTGACCCCAGTTACCCATAGTTACCCGCCCGAATCCATCTGGTGTGCATCTGCTCTGGGGTTACCATTGCCCCATTGCCCCAGAGCCAGAAACCCCAGGTTGATGCTTTTGACGTCAGCAGATTGATGCAGTTTTACAAACTCCAAGAGTCAGACCAAAAGCACACTGTCTGTCAGCGCCCCCATCGTTCCTGCACAGGTAGAGCAGTGTGCACAGCACTGGTGAGCTCATGTGAGCTCCAATATTTATTCAACATGCTCAATCCGTTCAGAGGTTTTGCAAACCTGGGAGCCCTAAATGACCAAATTTCGGCGCTAGGTCCGCTAGGTGGCCGAAGCAGTTCAAGTCATCTCTGGGCCACCCTGCCTCTGTGATACCACGGAAGCCACAGTGGATGCTCACAAAAATAGCTATCCTTCAGATCAAAAGCACTGCCAGATCATGAGAACATGACAGCATTGTTGATAGATATGTTACATGTCTCTATTTGTCTGCGCTATTCGTCTGCGCTATTCGTCCTTGGACAGGGTCAACACTCGAGAAAAGAGTGGGATGCTGGCAATTCTGCGAGATCTTCTCTGGTTCGCCTGAAGCTCCACTGAAGCTCCACAAAATCTGCCCAAAATGACACGCGAAGCGGCGAAGCGGCTGCCTCCCACGGAGGTGTGTCCTTCGGCCTCTGGTAGTAGAGGCTGCCTTAAAGCGAGTAGGTGGCCGTAGATTCGCCGTAGATGTGTCTCACCAGGTTGGGAAAGTGTCAACAACTCTTTTTGCCCACCGTGGTTGAAAAGTACAAGGAAGCACCCTCTGGGGAACAATCTGGAAGTGCAAAAATCCCCACTTTTGGCTACGGCAGCTTTCGTTCCGAAAATTACGGGTCCTGCGTTTCCTTGGAGGGTAATTCTGCAATGTTGTCCCATCTGTCCTCTAAGGCCTTCCATGGCCTTCCCTTCTTTCAGTGCGTTGATAAAGAAATACGAGAGAAACACATCTCCAACGAATTAGGGTAGGGACTGCGACCACACTGCCGATGACCTTCCCCAGTTGTGGTCCATCACCATCCAGCACCCCATAGCACCCGAATGAAATCTCCAAGTGACCACTGGTCAGGAAAAACATCCTTGGATTGGGAGGCGCATGGCACAATGCTGGTGCGAAAGCGCTTCTTGACATAAGCCAATATAAGCCAACTAGAACGGATTCTGGCTATTCAAATCGAAATCAAGCAAGCGCTCAGCGTGTTATGTTTTATATGTGTTCCGAGATTTTCAACGAATACACACATACAAATGTGTTCTGAACCACCCACAAAATCGGTCTCTGCCAGTCTGTGCCATCCTTTTTTGCAGCCAAGGCGCGCTTTACACTCGCCATTTGCTTGGAAAAGCACATCGGATCTGGACAAGTTCATCTTGTCCACCGCCTGGCCATGTCATCAAATGTCTACACAAAACCCCGCCATGGGGCAGTCTCGCCAAGCCATGCCTTGAAGCAAATCTGGTTAATGGCCTGTGAGCTTGTGAGGATCTAAATCGGAGAGCTTGAAATCTGATCAAGAAGACTCTACCATGTGGAGTCTAGGACTCGGCTTTCCGATCAGCAATCTTACATTATCATGCCTTATTACTGCCTTATCATAATCCATTTGTGAATTGATTGCCGTTTCTTGTCCATTTCTTGTCCATTTCTTATCTTAGCATCCGGCAACGCGCATGGCCACAGTCGACCGCAGCACTGAGCTCGCTGCTGCATCATTCGTGGCATATCTCTCGAAGAATCTGTGGACGATCAAGTGCGGCAAATAGAGCTCCTGAAATCTGCCAGAGGCACCAGCATGGACCATGAAAGGGGCACCATGGGGCACCAGTTTATGATCCCTTACAGTGCCCATACAGGTCACAAAATGTCACAAAATGTCACAAACATCCAACCCTGACCGACACTCATTGACTCATTGACTCATTGACTCATTGACTCATTGACCATACCTACCCCATTCCCCAAATGGGATGAGAATGGATGAGAAAATGAAGACGTGCCAGAAGTTTCCATATCGAAACATATCCAAACAATCCAAATACGTGGGCCCCATGGGCCTTCTGAAGTTCAACTCGGAGTGGGCCACTGAGCATGTTCAGTGATTGTACTCGGCTTTTGTCGATTTTCTTCTTGTTCACCTGACCATGACAGCGCCAGTAGAGCCAGCGCAGTGGAACTGGACACGTCTCACCATGACGTGTCGCACATCTACATAAAACATCATAAAAGACTTGGGATGACCAAATATGCCCTTGGTGGGTACGTACCACGTAGTGTACATTGTACATGTACCGTACCCAATATGCCGATATACCTGAGATATACCGATGAGCACTGGATGGCACTGGATGGCACTGCTGCTTGCCTCCACTGCCATATCGATGTATCGAACAACTCTGGACCTCACCGGCTCCAAGGGTTGGCGATCCACATCGTCGATGCAGGCACCATACAATACTACTGTTGCTAGCAATGCTAAGTGGATCACTGCAAGTCTGCCGAGATGTGATTTTCTTTCAAAAACCTGGCAGACTTGGCAGGACAAGGAGCCTGGAAACAACCTGACACCAGCACAATATGGCAACATGTTGCAGGCTTGGACGGGGTGTTGTAGGTCACCACGGCAAACCATGCAGACCTCCGCAAGAGAAAGGCTTCTGAGAGTTCGTTCCCCTGCAAACTTCGCAATCTCGTCATCGAAGCTGTAATTGCACCTGGATATTCGACAAATTTGACAAGGAGCACTGAGAAGTGACTGGCTGCACCTCATCCTCAGTCCTGTCCTGTCACGTCCTGGTATGTCCTGTTGTGTCTTGTCAAAGGGTGCTTCATGGTGCGTCCATCGAAATGTGCCACAACCCCAAAGGCCCAAAGGTAAACAAAATGTTCGAGAAGTTCACCGACAGCAGGTTGCATGTTGGTCTGAGACTGCCGAGCCAGCTACTCACGAAGGAGGAGAATCCGACCATGGCAATTAAAATCAACAAGACCTAGGCACACAGCCAACTGTCTTCATTCATTTGGCTAACCTTATTTTTACAAAAGAACATAAGAATGATTGCATGATGTTGACTGCCTCGCTGGAATGATTGCCTCACTTCCATAGGTCCCAGCATTGAAGGCCCTCTCAAAGACATTGCGGGGGTGAATCTCTATGCCTGACACCAGGAAATGCAAAGGGCTTGCAGTTGTACTGGCACAAATCAAGATCAGTGTTGTACGTGTGTTAATTACTTTTAAAAGTGCTGTCGCGGGCTTTGCTTTTTTTAAATCCACATGCTGGCTTCGCCTGCTGGAGTGAATTGGGTAAGCGACCAGTGCAGACTGAGCCTTACAAAAGACTGGAGGCCAGATTGCTACAGACCCTACGCCCTATCATCATCTATCATCCCTATCTGCAAAGAGTGGACACAACCTGTGCGTTTTGGAAATGACAGCAGAAAACCCACAGCAGCTGCCGTCGTCTCCGAGTGGCATGTATTTCTCCAGCACATCGGTATCCAGGATCTGGCGGGGCCGTTTTTCGGAGACAGTGGGATGCATGATGCATCATGATGCATATGATGTATATATGTGTATATATGTGTGTGTGTATCATATGTATATAATTATATATATATACATGTTAGGGTTAGGAATCCGTCTTGGGGATTCTGCGCCGGTTGCATCACTATGCATCACTATGCACTTAAACGCTGTCAGTGATTTGAAAAGTTGGACCAAACAAGCTTCCTATTGCAAAGTGGGCCTTGTAGTAGAAAACCCAGTGGTCATCTCCTCCACATCAGCAAGGGAACATGGAACCATGAAACCAAACTTCGCCCACCATTGAACCCACATCCACGAATCCACTACCCGCTCCTTCATCCATAATGCCAATCAAAAACCAAAGGCAGGCGAAGACATGATTCACGAAAAGAAGGACCAGCCTGAAATTCAGTGTGCCCAGACCCAATGTGGCACTATGGGCTCTTTCATGGCGCACCACGCGCCTTTTGTATGGCATCACAACATATCACAACCATGTCAAGCCACAGGTTTTTGACGGTGCCCACCAGGATGAAAACCACTTCAGAATCGATTCCTGCAGCGACCGCAGTAACATGGCGAATTTGACGATGCCACGGTCCGCCAGAGAAGACATGCAATGGACATGGGACACGGAAGCCGAGGCAATGGCGTTCTTGGATTGCGAAAAAGATGTGCCTTAAAGGCTCGAAGGGTGAAGGGAGTCATGGCATCATACGGCACGATACATGATATAATATTATATTATGTGTATATGTATATATATATATATGTATGTAATATATATATATATTTATTTATTTATTCATTTATTTGTCTATAAATATCTATAAAATTATATACGTGTGTGTATGTGTGTGTGTGTATTTGTATACGGCATCTCAATGCAGGAAACATCACAAGACCCAAGGCTCCACAACAGGCTCAAGTGATCCCAATTTCTAAGGAATTGCCAAGAATCCAAGAATTTGAATCAGGTTGAGACTTTATGAGACTTTATGAGACTTTATGAGACTTTATGAGACTTGAGATATTTTGAGGATTCCAGATGGATGTCCCAAAAGGGAGCTCAGGGAGCTCATGTTTGTGACATCCCTTGAGGCTTCAGCCGCAGCTTCATCAGCCGCAACAAACGCAGGGTGCGGAGGATGCGGGCAACTCGGATGACCTGTCGTCGGGATTCACCCACAATGTATGTGACATGTATGTGACATGTAATTATGTGACATACATGTGTGTGTGTGCCATCATGAAAAATCCATCATGAAAAGAAATAAAGGCAATCCAGGCAAGTTGATGCTTTGATTTGGATAAATAAGGTCCCCTGTCAAGGGAATCAAGGCAATCCAGCCTTGCCAAGCCGTGCTAGGCCGGACGGATCTTCGCTCTCCACTTCTCCCCCAGCAGCCTCTCCTCCTAGAGTGAAAACGGTTCTTCAGATTAACTTCTAGTAGTGATCCCTCAAGATGCCTCAAGTGTCCTCGTATACCAGGGGCTCGCTTTTTGCTTTCATGGTCTTTTTCAGTTTTGGGGGGGCGCAATGGGACATGGGGTTAAAATTCTAAACATGCTGGGAGAAGGAAAACATTGCAACTTCCCCCTCGACAAACTGCAAACCATTGCTGTCCGCAATAAAGCCTGACTGAGATATCGAGGTAGCTTTGAAATCTTTGAAGGGGTCATTTGATGTTTTAGATGTGTGATGATGACACATCCACGCCTATAGTCGTAGCCATCAAGGTCCAATCGACGGTTACAATCATCACGTCCAGCAGAAACCACCGCTTCCTTGGCAGCCCATGGCTATGAGAACAACTGGTGACCAACTCCTATCACATTGTCTGACTGTCATGTCGGTTGGCTCCTTTGACGTCTGGCATCGTCTGGCTATGCTTGTTTTCCGTAAGGTACTGTACTATGCCACTGTGCTGTATGTTTCATCCGAGCATCACATAGTGCCAAGCAATCTGGCGGTGGGAGCGCACCATTTCACCCTTCGGGGAGTAGTAAGCTGTGAAAAACGTTCCCACAATGTCCAAGGTCCAGTAGAGGGCCACTGTAAAGTCGATAACATCGGTAAAGAGAGTTGCTGGAGGTGAGAAAACTTGCCTTAGGCAGTGCCAGGAAATGCCAAGAATGTAGAACAATTTAATGACGGGAACTGTCTCACATCGCCTACAAATGCCCATAATTGACCTTGTGTCACTTTCTCGACTCACGCTGCACAATCTGAACCGCACGATGACATGCACAATCTGCCCATCAAGCTGCACTGGAATCCAGATCCTGAGGGTCACATGAGTCACAAATATCAGAAATATCATGATTCATAAAATATCATTGATGAGGTCAAAGTCGCATAAAGTCGCCACTTTAGTCGCCACTTTAGTCGCCACTTTGACACAAAAAAGAAAAACACCGATCTTCAGGATCTTTTTGCAGTTCAGTAGCATGTCATACATCAAAAATACGACCCCCAGAATATCCTCGGAGCTTGTACCGGTGAATCTGGTGAGTACAAGCAGGCACTGGTGGGTTTCAATGGTGAATGCTGGAAGGACATTGTGAAACGCAAAAATTGGTCAAAGATGATCAAAGCATCAAATGTCCAATCTGCAGTCTGGTTACCCAAAACATTCGTTGCGGAGAGATGGGGCTGATCACCAAATCTGACAGCTTGCAAGAGCCTAGGCGATATCGGTCGAAATTGATGTTCGTGTGCATTTTTACGTGCATAAATGTGCATAATCTATTTGTGGATGCATTACGCCGGCACAAGTGTCAGCGTGTCTGAAATGTTGATCCAAAACAAAGTGAAACTATGTGCAAAGATGCAGTCAAAAGAGACACACCGTTTGTGCGAAAATCCGCTATATCAAAGGTTATCAAAGTAAGGCAGCGGCAATTAAACGATCCTCTCTTCTTGCCCAAAACGCTTGAGGAATATGATTCGTAATCCTCGCTTGAAGAGCTGAATGCTGAAGCTGCAGAACCCATCATGGCATGTAGCTGGCCACAACCCGCAACGTAGTTCCATTACTCTTGTTGGTTAGGAATGGGATTCCCGGCTCATAGATCATGAGAACGTCCAGTATATTGGATAATAGTGTAGTATAGTAATCTATAAATATGCATAAATATGTCCCCCTAAACTCATCAACTTATTTGGGGGGTTGAAGACTCTTGAACACTGCTCACATTGCAATCCAGGCACTGGCTTCAGTTTTAAGGTCCGGTCAGTGAGACCATACTGCCTTGTGATTGGAACAATTTCAATCTGGAAACTGCCGCATATCCTGGTTGATTTGCTTGTTGATCATTTTCAATTCATCAACTCACTTGCACAAACATATGTGTGTTTTAGTGTTTCTTTCTACATTAATGCATGTTCATCTATTTATAATATGTATCTATGTGTTCATGTATTTGTTCAAAGTTCATATTCATATTTAGTTAACTATGTACTGAGGAGTCTCTCTATCTGATCTTTTATACATGCATGTCAGAACCTCTACATATTGATATTATGATCCTCGGGAACTAGTTGTATATAGCGCACTGATCCCTTTGATCCCTTTCTTTTTAACTTTCGCTGTAAGATTGAACGATTGAACGTACCTGTGCTTGCGCATCTGGATGCATCTGGATGCATCTGGGGCGCTTGTTGGAGATGAGTTCGTTATTCTTGGCAAATGTGTCTGGGCCAAGGGTCCACTCGGGCCAAAGCTCAAACTCCTCCTCTTCCTGCGTCCGCAGTCCGCTGAACTGCGAGTCGGAACAACATGTCGAACCATTAAAGGGTGAAAGGCCTGGATCAAACAACATGGCGCCATAACATGGTATATACATAATATATATAATATATATAAATATAATATATATAATATATAGTAGATATAATATATACATATATACTTATTCTATACATAAAATATATATATATAATATAATATAATATAATATAATATGCTCAGCGGCCTCTCCAGTGCCTACCAAATCTAAGCTTTAAGATACGTGTATCATCGGTGAGTCTCAAAAGATATATTATATATTTAATGTATTTAATGTATCAATGATATTTCCGAATACTACATATTCATTACACTATATACATATATAACACTTCTAAACCACTTTGTCATCATTCCCTATCATTGCAAGTCAAAAAGGACCGGGGCCATCATTTTTGAATCCATGCCCTTTAGAAAAACACGTCTTCATGAAGAGAACCACCTGACCTGAACCCAGTGGAACTTCATAATTTTTGCTTTTCACTTCTCAATGTGTCCCACTTGAAATCTATTTGATATTCCTTCCAAGCAGTCCTGTACAGAAGCGCAATGGCCTTCGAAAGATGCAGTTTTCATTTAGAAAATGAAACGCTTCCTGAAAAAGGCAGCCTCCTTTTCAAACAAACATGTTGTCATTTAAAGTATGCAGTATTTAACTGTATTTGAAGGGAAGAAATACATACTATCTTTAGAAAGCAACATGTCCCTTTAAAGGAAGCAGTACTCTTAAAAAATGTGCAGTATTGCCGTCCCTGGAAGGGTCAAGGGTTTTTTTCAAAATGATACAGTATTCCTTTTAAAGAAAATGAAGAGCCTCTTCAAATTCGTAGCATTGCTCTACAATCGTAGAAGCAATTCTCATTGACAATATCCGGTGTTCTCAACGGACACGTTTATGTAAAGGCATTCCTTGAAGAATTGAGGATTCTTTGTAAATATGTAGCATTCCTTCATAGAAAGTCAGCGTTCTTCAAAAGAGGCGGTTTTCGCTCAAACGATGCTTTGTTGTTTGACACAAATGTTTTCTTTTAAGGAACTCTACATTCCAAGTGTGCACTATTGTTTTCAAAAGATTGGAGTGTATACTAACTTTAGAAAACTTAAAAATCATGTAAGAAAAAGTTTTTGCAAATTACGCAGTACCTTCATGTACCTCCTTTAAAAAGCGAAGGGTTTCTTTCAATAAAATGAATTTAAGGACAGGACCTTCTTGCATCTTCTTGCCTTTCAAATATGCCGTCTTTCTTGACAAAATGCATTTTTTCCTTAAAGAAACCGTTTTCAATTGAACGATTTAAATCCTCCACAGAGAGACAAGGAATACCCGAGGAAAAAAGAAACTTTTGAAACAGAAACGATGGTTTCACCTGAAAAACGATGGATTTTGGTTTTACCTCGGTTTTGTTAATTTTGTTTGGTTTCCTTGAGAGCGTGTTTGTTTTTTTGGTGGTTTTGGAAGCCACAAAACCCCCCAAGAAAAAACTCATGGAGAAATGTGTTGTTCTTCAAAAAGCGTCATTTTTCCTCAGTTGTTTTGTTTTTTTAGCTTTCGTCGAGGGAGTGTTTGGTTGCTTTGGTTTTAGAAGCCAACATGAACAAAAAAAGAACTTTTTGAGTTCAAGGTCTTCAAAAAGAAAACTGAGGTAAGATGATAAATGTTTAAAAAAAACAATATTTTTCTATGAGTTTGTTTGGTTTGTTTGGCTTCCAACCCCCCCAAAAAAAAAGAAACAAACACCCTCTCGAGGAAACGGGAAAAAAAAAAAAACAACCAAACTGCGGTAAAACCAAACATATCCAAAAATCCCTTGTTCAGTTGAAGCCATCTTTTCTGTTTCAAAACATGTTTATGGTTTTACCAGGGTTACATTCAGGATAGACTTGTTCCTTTGTTCAGTATCGAAATCACATTTGATTCTTCAGAGATGTGTTTTTGTTTGGACTGCTTTTGGAGGCCAATTTTTGGTTTTCTAACAGTGTGCCTGATCATTGAATTCATGACATGTGTTTAGCAGTTTACTGCGTATTTTCCTGTATTCTTTGATTAGATGCTTTTCATTCACAATATTCGTAAACATCAAAGGTAGGCCCTGGAGGGCCGCTGACCACATATATACATAAATGTGTGCATGTATACTGTATATATATATATATACACATGATATATGTATACGTGGTGTGTGTGTGTGTGCGTGTGCGTGTGTAATGATTGGGATGATCTTGGGTCCAGTACCTGCACATCAGCGTCGTCCTTTGCTCCAGGATCAGGCTCCTACGGAGGCAAAATCAAAACATCAAGAAGGGGACAGGGAGCAGTCAAAATTTGAGATATTAAGTATCAACATACTATCAACCAACCGGAGATTCCAGTTCAACCAACATCAAACAACATGCATACACGGCTGCTGCGAGATTTTCACGTGATGCAAATGTCGTCAAACGTCGCGCGGTGCCTCTTCTTTCATCTCATCCTCCGGCGTCTCATGCTTTTGGAGCGCCCTCCGCAAGACTGCCGCCTGCATCCAAGGCAAACGTCCAAGTCAGGAAGTCGGGAAGTCATGCACTGTCATATCCAAGGGAAACAACTCATGACTCATGATACTTCATGCAAGTTTCCGCTTGAGTGCCAAAATCAAATCACTTTGTTTAGTTGATCGTCTGCAAAATTGCCATTGCGATTTCCATTGGTTTGCCATAGATTTCCCTCCCACTCCGTGACACGCTCCTCTGCAATGAGGTTTTGAACCTGGCCAGGGCCAGTAATTCTTGGGCGCTTCCCACTTCGCTTCCGTAGCGGTTCGTGTAACGGCCTGGGTATCATGGAGGTCCTGTAGTTTCGACAAGGTCGCGGAAAACTCAGACGTCACCTGGCGATGCAATCGACAACAGGAACATTCGAAAAACAAAGCCGCCACGAATTCTGAGTACTGGAAATTACTGGAAGCCACAACTTCCACAAACGGAAAGCTGAAAACTAACTGCATCCAACTGAAACGGTGAAACATCTACGGGTCAACTTTGACATCCAGGAATCAGACACTATTGTTCAGCACGCTGTTGGTCAACGCACGTGCCCCTGCCGCTGACACATGGTGACATGGTGACACTCATGGGGATCTTGGGGAATGATGGGGATCACAACAGGTAGCACTATGAAGCGCGGCGTCTGAGGCCACTGCTGGAGCGGTTGTTGCCCAGCAGAGCAGTAGCCCTGGGCGTTCTTTGTTACTTGGCCAAGACGGAGAACTATGAAGCGCATACAAGACGCAATTGAAGACGAGTAGTATATAATTACACAAGAACCTGACATGTGACATATCTAACATAATACACAAAAAGTACATGTAAAACATAGTAAAAAATGTAAGAAATGCATCTTGACATGTCTGGAATCCATGTCGCCCAGAGTGGCCTTTTTAGCATCGTGGCCAAGTTCGCCCTTTGGGTTTGTCTAGCATGAAAGAAAGTCTCGGCCACAAGCTCGTGATTCAGCTACTTCACTATTGTTCACTCAGTTCACTCGTGCTAAAGAACGAGTCAAGCAAGTCGAATGAGAAATGATGAGAAATGAGGGTTGGAGTTTCACTCTACAACCTCCAAGTTTTTGAAATCGGTGTGCATGGTCAACAAGGCCCCAAGGGTCTGACCAGCCCCACCAGTTGTATCAGTTTCCTGGAAACTTTCGGGCAAGTCGAAGGCAATCAAGGCATTGCCAGAGGTTGGTGAATTGCCAATGCAGTGCAAAAACACCACTGTGCCCTGCAAACCAACTGGAAGATTTTGTGCGAAAATGCCCAGCGCGTCCGTTCCAGAGGTTTCGGTTTTGAAGGCTTCGAAGGGTTTCACGACTTTCACCTTCGTTCCAATCTTCAAGACCTTTCCGTTCTTGGAGGGATAAAGCCACTGAGTGACACTTCCCATGTTTTTTCCTCCAATCCATGCCACCATCCTCTCTCCAGTCTTGTAGTAACTCTTGCTTTCCTCCATCTTCCCTTTGTCTCCACTAGTCTGAATGATCATGCCTTGAACAAAGTGAGGCTGTGGATATCCATAGCTGCGGTCCATGCCGGCAGAAGGATCAATGACCCTGTCCTTCGCAATCTCAGAAGTTACCTGGGGATGGGTCAAAACCCTGGTACCTAGTGAACCCCAAAATAGCTGGTAAATGGATGTTCATGCCACTAAAAATGGTATTAATAGGTATTGACCCATACCCACCTGGGTGGGGCCACTTTCAGGACTGCCATCGAAGGGGGTCTCGTGCACCTTGATGTAAGATTCCAACGAGACCACGCCGCCCATGACCTGAATCACCGCAGGAAGTCCAACGACAGGCCGACAGGCAACCAGTTACTCAGTTAGGCTACAAAAAGTCTATCAAGAAACATCCAACTGCATGCCAAGGGAAAGAACACCCAGAATTTAAAATACATCAATATACATCAAAACACCCGATGCTCAGCGCACTTAGAAAATCTCAGAAACGACTAGTGATGACTCCGACTGCATCCGAGGGACCCAATGCTCGGGCATTTTCTCAGAAAACATCTTGGCAACGCCGTTGATGCCAGCGAAGCAGGAATCGAGGAAGACCGTGGCATGCGGGGTCAGCTTGGCGTGGATGGTATCCACCAATGCCATGGAGTCGATACTGTTCTTGCCAGAAAGGTAGATCATGCGACTCATCACCAGCACACCATCTTGCATGGTGGAATCAGAGCCATGCCCTCCCACCACTGCGTGGGTGATGGTATCGGCGCCATGGAAATGATTGAGAGCTTGCATGCCCCACGCAGGGCTTTTGACTCGATAGACAGCCACACAAGCGGCCTTGTCCTTCATGTCCAAGAACTGGACAGCCAAGCGATTGCACTCGCCATTGGCCAGAAGGAAGGCACTGCTGGGATCCCCGGTGTGGTCAGGGTAAAGCCACACCACGGCTTTGTTCTCGAAGCCGCACTTCCCCACATGAACAAAGTTCGTCGATGGATCCTGCAAGGCTTCAGCTGCCTCCTTAGCCGTCTTCACATCTTTCATCGTCAACTTCTGTGTCTCAAAGTCGAACTCACCAAATGCCACACCACCGAGGTCGTGGTCCATGACTTCCTGGAAGTTCTTGGTGCATTGAGTAATGGGATCCCACCATGTGGAGCGGGCTCCCGCTTCAGTGTCCGTTCCTGCGAGCTCCACTGTCTTCAAGCCGCTCACGTTCTGCACCGATCCGTTGGCTCCGGAACTTGGCTTCAAGGCGGAGTAGGCAACGGCCAGCAGTGCCAGCGGTGCCACGGCCAGGCCCACCTTCCTCCACACCTTGTGGCTGAGTGAGGTCGGTGAGGTCGTTGAGGTGGACACGGTCGTGGCCACGGTCGTGGCCTCGGTCGTGGCCTCGATGTGTCCGGGCTCCACGTCGCAGGCTTCGCGGATGAGGCTCGCTTCTTCCATGGCCATCACGGAGACGAACTGACGAAGGTCAGCGAAGGTCAGCGAAGGTCAGCGAAGTCTCGGAGAGAGTTGAAAGATCCCAGGCGCTGCGGCGGAGTCAAAGAACATGTGTTGAGTATTGTTGAGTTATCATGTGTTCACACGTCGTGACATCTTTCTCACTGTGATTTTGTGTGTGTGCACGGGCTGGATATTCTCAAATAAATGTTGGTTTTGACATGTTTTGACACTCGTCACGCAGATTTTGGCAAGTGTTTGTTGTGCCTGGTTTTGTATGATTTCTATTGATTTCTCCCATCTTTCTTTCACTGTACCTTCTCCATTGCTAGGTGATGCCTGTTCACTGAGTCTTCGCTAAGACCTCGGCTGTCTCCTGAGGGAAGGAGTGGCAAAGACCATCTCTTGCAGTGGCCTGGTAGCAACATGTAGCAACTGGAGCGATGAAACGGAAATGTCAACAAAGGCAAATCCGAGTCATTTTTGCTCATGGAGGGAACACAATTCAAGGGAAGACACAAGAAAACATGATTCATACGAATCATGTGGATATATGATACAAAGGCATACCCAGGTCCTTTCATACTGCCAATGTGTAATATATAGTGATGTGTGTGTGTGTGTGTCTGTGCGTGTGCCATTGAAGATCTCATTTCGCGAGCTGGTCTTGAGAAGACTTCAGAAATGTCAATGTAGCAGCTTATGAAAATATATGAAAATATACATGAAAACATATGAAAATATATGACATATGAAAATATGTGGAAAAAAAACATATCAGATCATATCAGCACAAGCAAAGAATGCTGATTCTCTGACCGGCCTGACGTCAGCCAAAGAGCTGCAGGGCCATCAGCCAACGTGTTCTGTTGAGATGTGCAAAATCGAATCTCAAATTTTATTATGCGTCAGCCAGTGGGTCAGCCAGTTGAATCTATCAGTTTTAGGGGTCAACTAGGCGCCGATGCCCATGCTGCATTGACTGTTCCAGTGCTAGCGGCATTTGCATCTCATGAGGCGCAACTCACTTTTGTCTGGGCACTTGTTTGAACCGAAATGCAGCGGTGCACTTTGCTTGGGCGACGGCCGGGCCACAAACGGCGTCCGAGATCGGTCCATTCAATGTCAACTGCTGCGGCTGCATGTGGCATCAAAAACGGAAGGGCCGAGGAGTAACCGAGTAACCTGTATCCTTGCTCTTCCTCAGAGCGAGTGATGCAATCCACCTTGGCACACAGGACACATGACTATCGTGATTGTACCTGCCTCTCTCCTGGTAAATTCATTCGAAAATGAAGAAACGGTTCAAGTATGTTCAAGTGTCTTCCTGCCCGATTCTGTCCGCACCAGTTTCTGTAATTGATTTTAGAGTCTCAAGCCTCAAGCTGTTTTCTATCTATAAGTACCGACGCGACATGACGCATCCCGATCTGGGACCGGCAGATTTGATGTGGTCCGGGTCTGAGGCCCTGTCGCCATCAAATGCAAGCGGTCGGCAACCAGTGACTCTGGCCTCATGGAAATCTGATGGAAATATCTGGAACATCCAAAAGCCAAGGCACCTGGAAGGGAACCTGGAAGGGAACATATCTGGGAGTCCCGTCCACGTCATTTTGAATTTCTGGACATTGGCATTGAAGCGCGGCACGAGGGATGATGCCTGGTTGTCCCATGTCCCCATGCGCCATGCGCTTCTCTATCTTCTCTTCCAAAGATGCTTGCGTGTATTGCGATAGGTTTGCAATGGTTTGCATGTGCGTCCGAAAGCGGTGTTCAAATTCGGGGCTCCTAAAACCCTAAAACAAGCCGAGTCAAAGCAATTCTTGCGGCAAACGTCCTTTGTTCTTTGGCGCAGTGGCTTCAGGGGCTTTAGGGATCGTCATAACGGGCTATAAAGCCAATGAAACGCTGTCTGAAGGAGTTTCAGACAAGTTCCCTGCAAGTCTTACGCTATCGCGAGGGATATTGGCTCCAAAATGGTCACCCAGTAGATCCCAGCAGACTGGCAACTGGCAGTCATTGCAGTCCGAAGTCTAAGCAGCTTCGCTGCGCCAGGTTCAAATAAGTCCTAACGACAGCGCAAAATTGGAGTTGCCGATGGCTCATCTTCTGATAGAACCAAACATGTTCAACAAAATCTTTGAAGCATGGGGATAATGAGTGACAAGCACCCGAACTGCGTTACTAGGCCAAGAATTTGAAAATATCTAGTTATATCATATCTAGTTCATGTGAGATGTGGCTTGCATCCAGAATCGGCTGTGGCTGGAAAAAAAAAATCCAGGTCTGCTGTATAACGGTGAGACTTGCCTGTGCAAGCAGCACTAGGCCTGTGAATCAATCTACCTGATTGATCAGATGCATTCGCATCGCTGCACAGGAAGATGGGAGGTGCTCAGTCATTCAGTCGCACCAAAGTCACCCGAGTTGCAACTTCCATTAGTCATTAGCAACAAAAGGAATTTGATGTGTGGTTCATAGAATTCCGCACGGTTCCCTCAAGTTCACAAAAAGCGAGCAAAGAGGGAGAGAGAGAGAGATAGTAGTTTTACTATACGTACGTGAATTTACACAATTCATACTTGGATTAGTTTTTTGCTGTGGAATGCCAGGAGTGGTCACACGGGCAGCATTTCTCATCTCGGGAATCTCGGGGCTTTGGGTTTTCGAAGGGCATGACGGATATGACGGGCACGCATCCCGGACAAAAATTGCATGACTTCGACGTGGCGAGGCCTTGCAGACACTGCACCGCGGCAGCAATCTGCATGTGTCTGTGCTCTTTAGCACAGACACCTCGAACTACCTTCAATATCCTTCAATGCTAATGCTGTTCATTATCTCAGTCTTCTTGGCCTAGGTCTCTAGCACAAATGAAAGAAATTGCCAAATCAAAACAAATGAAACTGGCAAAACAGTTTTTCACGAGGACCGGGGCACTATGTCACTGTTTATCAAATTGTTCGTATTCGTGTAGTTTCCAACATCCATCCCGCTTCACATACACCACAGCACTCCAAAGCAATATAAAGACTCAACCCAGGCACTTTTGCTTGCTTCCGCTCTTAGGAATGCTTTCCTTGGATAACAAATGCCCTTCAAGTCCCTTCAAGCGAAAACAATTCATTTCACAGGCACTGGAGACCTCTAAAAACGCGTCGCGTGGCAGATCTGCGGGCGAAGTATCTTTTGTTTTTTGCGTTTCTTGATCTCCCCTGGAGGGCACAAATGGCCTTGGTGGAGGACGCAGTATCCCGATCCCTAGGACGGTTTCGGATGATTTCGGATGGTCGTTGTCTCTTGGATCATCTTGGCCTTTCGCAAATACTGAGGCAGCTGCAGAATTCACAGGAGTTGTGCCATCTACATCCATCGGCTTTCGCGAAGAAGTAGGCACAAGGTTTGCATGTGCCAGCTTTGTGAGCCTGCACATCTGAACAACATCTGATCTTAGAAAAAGACACTGTGTGGTTTATAGTCTGAAATCATAGCCTTGATTCAACGGAAAAAACACCATGAATCAAACTTAAAATGGGAAAAGAAGATCCAAGTGCATCATGACATTCATCATTTCATGAATCTGAGTGTCTGATATCATCCAATTTTTTTTTAATATTCATTTCCAACCAGGAAATCACACAGTGAAGCGCCTCCGTAACGCGCCCCAACTGTCGTGAGAGCAGCCGCGCCGGGGCGGACTGGCACCGCCGCCTCGGCATCCAGGGGGCTCAATAGGAGACTTGGTGGATTTGAATAAGATATATTTATATATTCATATACATATTTATCTTATATATATATATATACATATACAATAGACCCCAAACAGTGCGTAGTTAGGAGGGTAAAGTTGAAAGGACCCAAAATCATCAGTGGCTCCAAGATAGCAGGACAAGAGCGGCCCTAGCAGTGAAAGCATGGTTTCGTTCTCAAGGCGGTCTCTGGAAGAAGGGGTGCCAGGTTGGATTATGCAAGTTCCCTTTGCGAAGATCTCTGTAGAAGATTGCCAGCACGATTTTCTTGACAGGTTCTCTGTAAAGCTGCTGTGCAAAATCCCTTTGTAAAGCTTTCTGTACAAGGTGTCTGTATAAGAGATCTCCACAGAAGATCTCTTTAAGTGATCTCAAAGCAAGATCTTTGTTCGAACTCGGTAAAAAAGATCTCTGAACAAGATCTGCGTTCTCTTCACCAGGTCTCCGTACAAGATCTGTATCAGAGGTCTCTTGGCAAGATCTCTGTACAAGATCTCTTTCTAAGAGGTCTTTTGGCAAGATCTCTGTGCAAGTTCCCTGTAAGAGGTCTCTTGGCAAGATCCCTTGAAGAGATCTCTGTAGAAGTTTGTATAAGAGCTCTGTCGGCAAGATCTCTGCAAAAGAATTGCAAAAGACCTCTCGGCAAGATCTCTATAAAAGTTCTCAGCACAAGATCTCTATAAAAGGTCTCCATGGCAAGATCTCCGCTCAAGCTCTCTATAAAAGACCTCCTTGCCAAGATCTCTGCACAAGATCTCCTTGACTATCAAAGTGAGCACCACGCCACAACGAGAGCGATCTGACAGGCCCAAAGTGCCGAGAGAGTTGCGCGAGCGATCTGGAAATGAGCACGGCGCCACAATCAGAGCTATCTAGCAGGCCTAAAGTGACGAGATGGTTGCGCGAGCACATGTTTGAATTTCACAACACATTGCACGCACCACAAAAAATGAAGATTGAAGATGATGTTCTGCCTAGGCTTCGGGCAAAGGTCTCTTAAGTACTGCCCCTGCCACGGAAAATGAGCCCGAGACACCCGAAGTACCGCGCCTGCCACACCGAATCATCACCATGTCCAAAATCAAAAAGGCCGTCAGTTTCACAAAACGAGACCTGCGACCCTTTCAAAACTTCGTCCAAGGTCACCAAATATTGCGCCTGCCACACGAAATGACCGCCAAAACCACCTGTCATTTCTATCGTTTTTTAAGCCACGCCTGCCACCGTTTTAGCAACGCGCAAAAAAGCGCCACGCCTGCCACACGGACAAAAATGTGCACGATGTCCTGCGCCTGTCAAGCAAAACAATGCTTTAGACCTCAAAATGTCCCAAAGGTGCCACACCTGCCACACAGAATGGACATAGCTCAAAAAGCGAGCACGGCGCGCTAGTAAAACGAGACCTTCGGAAGAGAGGTCTCCGGGGACACCGTTTCGTGCGAGACTTCCGTCGAAAACAGAAGATGAAGGAGCTTTTGCGCTGTAAAAGTCATCAAAAACATTCAAAACCGGCGCGCACGTATGAAACCACCTCGAAATAAAACCAGCCCTGAACGATTACCGTAAGAACCCCAAGTGTGGCCACACTGTTATCATGTGATATGATATGATACGATATGATATGATATGAATTGATATGATGTGATATGATGTTGTATTCTGTTAAATCCCTTTCTGCACTGCAATGGAGGGGACTGGGGAGAAGAAGACAACATCCTGATGATTCCTGATGTGGGATAATTACAGGAAAGATGCCGGAAAGAGACAGAAAGGGAGTCATGAGATGTCATGAGCTACGAGATAAATAAAGCCTTCATGCATCGGATTTTCCGGATCTTTGTTTGTTCGTGCCTGCCAACCACATACACATGCTCCGTACAAACAAACCTCGATTGTATTATATTGTATTGTTGTGTGGTGACCTGGGTAGTTGATGTTCATTCTATAGGTATATGGAAGAGAGAGAGAGAGAGGGAGACGTGCGTTTGTGTGCGTATGATATATGAACATATGCATACGTGTATATATTAAATCCAATTTTAATCCGATATTAATTGCCGGTATATGTCACACATTTAGTTCTTGCTTAATTATACGATATACTATAATCTGTTTCCATATGTTTGTTTACTTATTCATCTATCCATATCTATTCATGTATAGATAAATCCTTTTGCAAAATTCTGTCAGGGACTTCCATAGCAAAGCTAGCCAAGCTACATCCCATCGCTGCGTGGGGAGTCCTGGAGGTGCTCCGCGTCCTAAGAGCTGTGAGGATCGGCTGATATCAGCTGTTCTCACATATTCTAACATCCTGCCATTGAACCTGCTACCGGGTGCTACCAACAGGTGCGAAATGAACTCCTTTTGCATCCTGTCATATGCAGACAAATGGAATCAAATGAACAATATGAAAAAGTTGCATGTTGAGGACAACATTCATAAGGCAACTGTGGCGCAAAGCACCTCGTGACCTTCCTGTCTTTTTGAATGCTTCTGATGTTCGTGGAGAAGGCGACAAGATGCGACAAGATTCATAGTGAATAAAGGTCCGCTTCACTGGCACAACAAGTTCAGAGCTGGAGTGTGGGCGAGGAACCTCACAAGCGACTCAGTGCTGCAAATCAAAAAGAATCCGGAGATGTTTGATGCTTCATGACAATTTCATAAGATTTCAAGAGTGTTGATGGTTTGGTTCAATTTGATTCATGAAATCGGGATGTCATGGGATGTCAGCTATTTGTAGCTGTCTCAGATCCACCGCAAGCATCGCACACCTCATCGCTATTCGGGAGGTTAGCATCCAGGGACCTAACTGGTCCGTCGGGCCGATATTCAAAGCATGTGAGTGCCGGCTTCCCTCTGTCAGTCATCCTCTCCAACTGAATTCAAAGCAGCTATTGACAGCTATTGCCATGATGTAAACCCATCGAAGTTCACCTTTGGCCCAACCGCAACCACCTGCAACCATCCGCAACCTGTGTGACATGATTCTTTACGGCCCTGGGGCAGCCACAAACCACGTTTCAAACATGGGCTTTGGTACTGCCGCATGTCAGCACTTGCCGGCCCCCTTAGGTCTTGAACATCTCAGTGTCAATTGCAATCACTCATGAAATGGTCACAAAATATTACGTGGTGAATGAAAGTGAATGAAAGTGAATGAAAGTGAATGAAAGTGAAGTGTAATGAAGTGCTCCATGAAAAGGAAATACGACTGGATACGTCTGGTCATGTCTGATCCACAAAAAGGGATCAAAAGGGTGGCCATGCCCAATGCATCTAAAGCACTCCTGCAACGATCCCGGAGTGGAGGGCAGCCTGGTGCCAGAGTGCCTTTTTGGACGAGTCCAACGAGTCCAACGAGTCCACTGACTGCCTCTCCCGAAGGCCCTGGACACTTGGAGAGCTTGTGCTGAAAAACGCCGAGTAAAACCTTGGAATCTTTATGAATCTTTGGAATCTCTCTCCGTAGCTTGTTTTTTGTCGAAACATGTCGAATCATTTCGATGGCACATCCAGATGACATCATCAAACACAGATTTTTGCCCCCATTGTTTATATTGTTTCACAGCTTAAATTCGACTCAGCTACCTCTTGGAGAAGGCAGGAAAAGATAGGAAAAGTGGAACAAAGTCTCACTGCTTTGCATCAATTCCCAACTTCCGACTGGGATGCTGGCATCTGCATGGGCCCCTTGGTGTCAAATGTTCGAATGCGCTGGCGAAAAATGAAAAATGCCAAAATATACTGACTGTATACGGTGTATATATATAAATATAGAGTTGTTATTGTATTATACAAAATGATTAATATAATATTATATATAATTATATATAATTACTCGTCAAATCGTATGGCATCCTGTGAGATTCCATGGGGAATTCAAAATCTGTTACGTAGCCCTCCGTCTTCGAACATCTTTAAGCCCAGCCTGGGAAGGCACGTCCTGAGACGAAGCTGCAGCTGGCCCATACGTTGATGGCATGCCGACGTTTAAGTAGACCTCGGACTTTGGCGCACTGTGCCGTTGATGTCGCATGAAAACCCCACATCTCTTGGAAAATCCATCTCCGTCATCTCCCTCAAAATTTCTAGAAGGGGGTGACGGGGGTGACATGTGTGCTGAGACGAGCACCATGTCCTGTAGCCTGGCCACGGAGGGAACTTCCGCATATTTTTCCACATACTTGAACAAGCGATTAGGAGTGGTTGAGCAGTCCCAAAATGGGTCGCTTGTTGCAAACCAGGCCACTCGGGATTGTACGGCTGCCAGGACCCAAGTTCCCAATCATCGCCAGACCTCACGGTCGATTTCCATCAGCGCTCTGAGTTCCAACTTGATGCATATCTTGACGCCATGAAACGGATTGACATGGATTCACATGGCTTTGTCTGAGAATGAGGCACCCAACCCCACGGTTCACCATAGATATCATAGATTATCATTTTTATGATCATCATTTTCCCTGTTGCAATATGTTGAAATTGCCATGAGACAAACCCGCATGGACCTTGCCAGTCTGAGATGTCTGAGCTTCCCAGCGCCAAACTGCTTGAGCTTCTGAAGGGTCGCGCTTTCGCAGACAGGCGCGTTCGGTCTCGCCTCACAGCTGTAGATCGGACTCCGTTCCAACCGTTCCAAATATCCCCAGGATTAGGCCTGGCTGGTAATTCTGATGCAGATGTGGCAGCGCTAGAACCTGTTTCGCAAGGAAAGACATCCCCGCTTCAAATCAGCAAATCGAATTGAGTTAGAATTAATTTGACATAATTTGACAAGTTCTGAACAGCATTGGAAGAAAACAAACATCTGATGGCATCAGCCTGTACTTGTAGCCGCATCACCTGGAAGTGTTTGGCAGACAACATGTCATGTGGCCACTGCGTATCTGAATCGATGTGAATCCCACAAATCAAGGCGCCAAATTCACTGGCTGAAACAAGAAACAGAAGGTTCATGAAGGTTCAGTGGCAAATTCACAAGATCTCAGCCGTCCAGGATTCCACGCTACTTATGTTATGCTTATGCTACAGCTGCTACTTCTTTCTGTTTCTTTTGGACTTGACTGCGATGCGACTGGGGCCGTTGCCATAGACCCAGGACATGGTTTGGGGAGGCCTTGGTGAACAGATGTGAACTGATACCAGCCGCACCCCAGCACCAGCCTCATGGCACCACAGTCTCGCAGGATCTCGCAGGATCTCGACCCACGTTCTTTCTCAACAATCTGCTATACAGATCTATACAGATCTATACAGATCTAGGCAAAAAAAAACACCTGCAACACTCTGCGACCCTTGAAATCTTGGCAGCCACACCGTCTGAGAGCATCAACCCGGCTCCAGAGGCGAACTTGGGCCATAAATGCCATAAGAATAAGCCGGTGGAGATCGAAGATCTGAGATTTGAATCGATTTGACCTCCTTTTGATTGGAAATGGTGGGAAATGATGGAAATTTGATGAGACGTGTCAGAGATGTGATGGTGCCAACAGATTAAATGTGGCTGCATGTTGGAAGACGCTTGTGGCACCTCATGGCGTCTCGTGGTGCACCACGGCATGTCCCCCGGTGACTGTACACACCCGCCCACCAAAACGTGTCCCAAGACCACCGGATACCACCGGATACCACCGGGCTCCTGGATCTGTACAAGCTGTCAGCAGCCAAAGAATCGCCGTAGACAGCAGCACGATCAACGTGAGCACTGGCAACCAAGGGCTCACCTCGCTTCGTGAGTCGTCCAGGACTTTCGTCAATGTCCAGGATGACTTCATGAAACATGGCCAGTTCACGTCTCATCGCATCTGATTGCTTGCGCCAGGGCCGAGACGTGCTGCCAAAGATATTGCCTGGGCCGAGACGTGCTGCCAAAAAAGCAACGTATAAAACCGCAGAAAACCTGCTTGGCAAATCTTAGCAGCCTGGAAGCCTTATCACCGTCATCCCATGTCATCTCAGTCGAGTCTGCTAGGGATCTGACGCGCAAAACGCGAAATAAAAAAGTGAAGGCCTTGCAGAGATTGCGCATTTGCATTGACAAACTTATGGGGAAGTTGAGGGAAAACTTATAAAAAGTTGATGTCTTTCTTCATCTTTTCAGAGGCTCGGACAGGAGCATGCTACACCAACTGCACAGCTGGAATTTGAGGTCGATCGGAGGGCCAGCCACGCACCTTGTGGATCTGCGATCAGCGAGGCACGGCACGAAGGATGCACCCGATGCAGCCGATGCACCCGGAATGGGCTCTGAGGGCTCAACCTGCCCCGACAAAAGAAACGATTTCGTCCACCGAGGTTTTGGCTTTGCCAAACCTGCCAGGGCAGGTCAGGGCAGGGCAGGCTAGGCAGCTAAAACAACATTTGACAATTTGGGGATGAAATCTGATGAAGCATCATTAAGCGCTCCGTAGCTGCTATATGATCGCCTCATGAACTCTGTGGACGTCGGAACGCGCCTGTATTGGTGAGGACTCTAGTCACTACTAGTCTATGTGGACTCTATGCTTCTCACACAACTCACTCAAAAACACCAAGTTGAGATGCGTTTAGAATGTTCAAATGATTCGAAATGAGTGTGAATGAGTCCATGGTGACCATGGTGCATGGCTCTGCTTTACATGCGTTCACAATTCTTTGGGGATCTGGCAGGTTGTGGCCTGTCATCCCTTGGCGTTGCAATGCGTTGCATGTGGCGCCAAAGGATACCAAAGGCCCTGGCTGATGCATCTGAGATCATCTGAGGTCCACACTGAGATGTCATTTCTTCGCCTCGCGCAAGGGGACTGCTGATAGCAACGCACCAAGATGCACCAAGGGTCTGTCAACATCTGTCAGCGTCAGTGCCTTGCTGGCCCAACTCGACTTCACGGGCGTCAGCCATCGGCGATTCCACACTTCCAATGGAGCAGAGCTTCAAAGAAACAAATCCACGTAGTCCCTCCCTGTTTGACAACCTGGTTATCCTTTTCTTCACTAAACAAATATAAAAACATGCCCCTGCTTGGGGCTGCCCCTCTCTGTTTGGGAGGCTAAACACTTACAAGTTCAAAACACGTGCAGTGTGTCCAGGGGCTAGACATGATTATTAGACAAGCTGTCCCTCCGTAGCTCTGATTTGCACACAAAGAGGGTCTTCCAGGTTCAGGGATTGCTGCCATCGTTGAGCTGCTTTGCAATCTCGCTTGAACCGGCTGAATGACTGGTTTGTGTGTTCTGCATGACTATGTGACCATCCAGAAAAATCAGACTTTTCCAAAACATTCCAAAGCAAGAAACGTCAGAAACGTCACTGCCAAATCTGCAGCCATGCCATCTTTGGGCAGGGCTGCTTGGCGCTTCCAGATCTTCCAGATCTTCCAGGTCACTTGGGGGACGCCAACAAGTTCCCCTGGCGCACCGCCGCGCACTGGCACTGGCACTGTGGCACTGTGGAGCTTTTTCCCCACCTTCTTCTCCAACATCTCGTCCCACTGTTCCCGCTGAACCTCGGACCCAGGTGACCCAGGTGACCCAGGTGGGAGCTTTGATAATGTGGGGGTTGTGCAATGGGATGATTGGGATGATTGGCTATCATTGAAAATGTTCCACAAAAACAGTTCATTGGGATGATCCTCAAGAAGTTTTCTCAAACATAATATAGAATATAGAATAACATAGATTCGAAACTCTGAGGAACCACCGGCAGCATTTGGCATAACGTCTTATTAAGCATAACCCTGGAGCATTGGCATGGACAGATACGCAGCATTTGTTGGAACTGGGGATGTGGAAACCAACTGGAGCATTGATTTGATATTTAAGTCATTCCATGCAGCACGAAGATGCATGAAGATGCATGAAGATGCATGAAGCATTGCTAAGCATGATATGAAGCATGCCGCAGCATGCCCACCAAATCCACCAATAATGCACTGTGCTTCCAGCAGACATCCATTGCTGGACTGACGGTAATGAGAAGACCTGTAGCGAAGCGCAAAGCATCGCAGCATCGTGACACCGTCATTCCAAGGCCATGCCGGCCATGCCTTGTCATCTGCGAACCACTGTGTGGATGCAAAAATCCTGCACAAAGCTTCCCGTGCAATCAAGATCGATAAGATCAATCAAGTGTCTTGAGTCTTGAGTGTCATGTTTAACACATCTCAACACGGCTAAGGCAGTCCTGTAATTCAAAGCTTCCAAAAAGTTCAAGATCTCAAAGGGATCCTGACCCAACAGCCCATCACCAAATGCCTTGAAGAGCTGTGACTTCAACTTTGGTTCAAGGCAGCCGCTGGCATCTGTAAGACCCAAATCCTGCCTCCCCTCTGTCAATGCTTTGAAGCGGCCTAACAGATCTAACAGGACATGTTGGTGGCGACCACAAGAAGTCTTCTGCGTTCGGTTCGTGGATGTTCGCAAGCATCGCCTCCACTCAAAGTAGACCACCCCAATGAGCCGCTTTCTCAGCCATTCCTAAGAGGTGTCCAAGTGTCCACTGCCTCACTACGTTCCACTTCTCATAGGAATCTGTGACGTGTGGTGTCCTCCGCAGAAGATATCAGTTTCACAATGTTTCACAATGTTCTACAAACAAGAGGAAAGAAATGGAAAGAAGATAATAAATGAATATAAATTTGATAAAATTAATAAATGATAATAAGACTTTAATAAGACACGCTTACAGTAATGCCCCTCTGAACTGTGGTACCTGCGCGCTGCGAAGTACGCGGAGCTCTGCACCTTCACAGTGCTCTCAGTGCTCAAACTGAACGAAACGAAAGCACAATTAGATCAAAGTTAGATCAATGATGATTAGATGTAAAACGATGTTGATTAGATTTACATCTGACTTTACATCCACTGACTTTACATCTGACATCCGTAACGATCTTTCTAGGCTCTGCACCCTCAGTGTCAATCTTCAAAAGGCACACCTGGTATATGTAACAATATATGTAACAATATGTAAAAATCAGCTAGAAGCGGACACCAATGCAACACGGAATGAATGCGTTGCATGAGATTTGCATGAGATGGCAAAGCCATCCAAAGGTCCACAGGACTGCCTTGTTGATGCCATAGGCCGTTAGGACCTGACATCCCGTTACAATCGTTACATCCCGGTGCATTGCCATCTGACCTCATCTGACCTCATCTGACCTCATCTGACCTCATCTGACCTCATCTGACCTCATCTGACCTCATCTGACCTCATCTGACCTCATCTCCGCATCCTGGACATCCTCACCTCATCCAAGGAAACCACGTGAACGCTTTGAGCCTGTCAGCAGTTGATGCAGTTGGCATCAGATGGCATCAGTTATCATTGCAATGGCGGTCATTGGTCGTACATTGTCCTACATTGTCCTACCACGTCCTACCATGTCCTACCATGTCCTACCGTGTCCTACCATGTCCTACCATGCTTAACAGAAGGGCTGGGCATCATTGGGAACCCATTGGGAATCTATGCCAAACCTGCGACGTCGAAGGAAATTCGGCTCCGTCTCCCCCGTAGGATCCCGCAGGGTCAGGAGCGTAGCGACTAAGCTCTACAGGCGCGGCACGTCAAATCACCGACCTTTCCGGCGTGAGCTTTTTCGATGGAACCGTTTTTGTTCACTCAAAAATGAGCATCTAAGCACATTCCCCCCTTTTGAAGGTACCCGAAATTCAAAACACAAAGCCATTTTGATGCATTGTTCCACTGGCGTGTTTCTCAGTTTCTTTGATTATTAGTAGCTTTCTTGGAATAGATTTGCGACTTATTGCGCTCTTGCTTCATGGTCTTCAGTTATGTTTGGTTGTTGCTTCCGTTTCAGTGTGGTGTTGTTACGCTCATGCTATGTTGTTGCTTCATTTGCAGTGTGGGGTTGCTACGCTCATGCTACGTTGTTGCTTCCTCGTCACTGTGTGGGGTTGTTACGCTTATGCTACGTTGTTGCTTCCTTTTCACTGTGTGGGGTTGTTACGCTTATGCTACGTTGTTGCTTCCTCTTCACTGTGTGGGGTTGTTACGCTTATGCTACGTTGTTGCTTCCTTTTCACTGTGTGGGGTTGTTACCCTTATGCTACGTTGTTGCTTCCTCTTCACTGTGTGGGGTTGTTACGCTTATGCTACGCTGTTGCTTCCTTTTCACTGAGGGGTTGTTACGCTTATGCTACGCTGTTGCTTCCTTTTCGCTGTGGGGTTGTTACGTTTATGCTACGTTGTTGCTTCCTTTTCTCTGTGTGGGGTTGATACGCTTATGCTACGTTGTTACTTCCTTTTCGCTGTGTGGGGTTGTTACGCTTATGCTACGTTGTTACTTCCTTTTCGCTGTGGCGTTGGCAAACTTTGCTCTGCAAGAAATGCAGGATGACCCCGGCGAACAGCTGAAAAAAAATGCTGCGTCGCAGACATGATGGGCCAAACATCTTCTTACAGGAAACAACACCGATTTTGATTCTACTGCTATGTGCAACAATTTTTGACAAATGAAACTTTTTTTGGCACTTCAAGGACAAAAAGAAACACACTGTAAATTACAATGTGTTTGGTGGCTTGACCGCAAAGAACGCTGGTATTTACACTAGTTTTGCTATGTCAAGAAAAAGTGCAAGGCACGAAACCCTGCAAATAGCGGTGTTTTGACCACTTTGGAACGCCGAACCGCTGGTATTTACACAGTTGTTTTGCCTGTGAAGGCGCCAAAAGCCTGTAAATTACAGCCTATTTTTCCCTCTGTGAACCGATTGTTTGTCTTAATGGCCGCCAAAAAAAAAAAACATTGGTATTTACACGTTTTTCAAAAATCAAAAATTATGACTTGCAAGAAACCCTGTAAATAACAGTGTTTTGACCACTTTCGGGGACTAAAGCTGTGGTATGTGCGCGATTTTGTTGCATCTAACGGCACGCAATGCTGTAAAAAAAACAGAATTTTATGCATTTTTCCTTTTCCGCGCGCTGTTATTCGCACATTCTTTGCATGTTTCAACCAGAAACACCGCAAACAGATTGAAACAAGCCTTCCCGACTTGGCCCCGCAAAAAGATAACAGCATTTAAAAAAAAGCAATTCCATCAGAATATTCAGAATATTATATTCGAATATATGTTCGAAAAGCATTTAAAAATAATAGTCAGATATAGTCAGGTCATCCGGCGAAGCCGACGAATTCCGCAGCAGAGCGGCTCTAAAATAGGAGGAATTCCGCAGTCGCATGGCCCGGGTCCCCCCTTTACTCGACCAATCTGATTCTGCTGGTCCAACCTTCTCACAATTGTGGCTGCTGCGGTTACAGCTCTGCAGGTTGACAGGTGACGTCACATAGCTGCCCTCAGTTGAACTCAAATGGAAGTCTCCATAAGTCTCCCAAATATTTAACTCTAACAACACTCAAACCATGTGGCCATTCCATTCTTTTCATATTCTTTGAGGCGCACTACATGATTTGCAATTTCACAACATGAATCTGCACAACACCTGCAAGGCTCTTTCTCCTTCATCACTGTACCCAAAGCAATAAGCTCAGACTTTGTGAAGCTTACGGTAAAAATGTGCTCTCAAAGTCGAGAGTAAGTGCCGACTGTGGTTTTCAAGGACTGGAACAGCTGGTCCCTGGCAAAAGCTGTGCTTTGTACTTGTTTATTTCGAATTAAGGAGACATCTGCAGCTCAAACATTGGCCGACTTTGCTTTTCCTTCGTTTGCTACGGTTTCCTCATGTTTTTGGATCCTCCTCTCCTTTGTCAGTGCTTTTAGTCTCCTTGGCTTCCTTTCTGGAGCCCAACGTCGACGTCGGCACCGTGGGTGCAGTGGGAGGCATCGAAGGCATCGAAGGCATCGAAGGCATCGGCCCTTGGCCCGGCGCTGGCGCCGTCGGCGCTGTCGGCGCTTTGCCGAGAGCGTCCTCTGCGTCTGCGTCCTTGGCGTCAGCCGCCGCGGCCGCCGCGGCCGCCGTGGCCGCCGTGGCCGCCGTGGCCGCCGTGGCCGGTGACTTCTCAGGCGATTTCTCCACGGCAGGAGCCTCTGCCTTCGGCTTCTCCGGTGATTTCCCCTTCTCTAAAGCGTTTGCAGTCTTTGAATCCTTTGAATCCTTTGAACTTTCAAGCTGTTTTGGTTCTGGTTCAGATTCGGAATCGGGCACAACTTCCACATCTGTGACTTTTTGCGAGTCGTCCGAGTCGTCCTGCGAGTCCTGCTCCTCGTATTGAACATCCTGCAGGTCCACTTCCACAAAGATCACTTGATGCTTTTCGAGGTCCTGGCTTGCAGGGGATTGGGTGTCTGCTGGACATGCGCACAAGCATCACTGCAACCACAATGGCACATGATGGGATGTCTAGAGATTTACTGTTCAGCAGGCCCAGGCCTTGTCACGCTCTTCGTCATCTTCATCTTCATTTGTGGGGTCTTTTCCATCTTTGCGCTTTCGGAAGGCTTCCACTTGCAATACTCTGCGCTCGTCCACTTTCGAAATCTCAAAGCGGATGCGTTCCGCTGCAGTCTCAACGGTGCAAGCTTCACCCACAAAAGGAATACGATCGATAGTGGTGCACATGAAGCCACCAATGGAATTGTAGTCTCCCTCGGGCATTTTGATCCCAAGAAAATCTTCCACTTCATACTTCTCTGCCAGACCACTCATGGAGTAGTGACCCGGTGCAATCCTTGATCAATTCCAATTCCAAGAAACAATGTAAACAGCCGTGTGCGCATTTTGCCCGCATTTTGACCACATGATCCGTTTTGCATATTATAATATATATTTATATATTATTATACGTGTGTCTGGGTGTATATACATGTCAAGAGCTGATGTGTTGTCAGGTAAGTTTTGAAAAAGATCAACGGCAACTCGAATGCCAGGAATGCC
>Ga0126342_10001973_pt1 | contig 30790 bp, 29 predicted proteins | sample Cyp1metagenome_FD_92528 | JGI IMG/M metagenome (GOLD analysis project Ga0126342, IMG submission 92528) | Coral microbial communities from Lord Howe Island, Old Settlement Bay, Australia - Cyphastrea 1 metagenome | ecosystem: Host-associated > Invertebrates > Cnidaria > Coral ...
CGATGTCAGCGTGCACGAACAGGATTCATACCGTGTCTCAACTTGAACATCAACGAGAATCGAACGAACAGTTGGTCGCACAGTAACAATGATCTCTGCAACACAGCCTCGGCTGACACATCTAGGGAAGCATGGTTGGACCACGTTGATTTGAGTCAAACAGTTACCTCCAATGTCATCTTTCCACATTGCAAGTACTTCTTCATGCCATCTGTTGGAGTTGGCACTGAGCAATAACACACTGGACTGAACCCATGATCAATCAACCAACTGAGGACTGGCACCTCATGATCAAGCCGACTGTCGTCGACATCCAGCAGTTTTGATGAAATCAACGCAAGGACATCAGGGATCCAAGTTGGCATAGAACATGCCGAAGATGGTTCTACCACAAAATTGTTGGGATTTGAAATCTGCCGCATGAGATTCATTTGTTTTTCGTTCCAAATTGCCTCCTCTGCATTGTCTTCGCAACATCTAGAGAAATCACAAAATGGGTATTGTAGATTCAAGAGTTTCCTCCAGGAAAACCTTCTGCTTGGTGGTTTGGGATGATAGTTCCATGGCTTTTCAGTCCAGTTCTGCAAAACATCATGTGCAGCATACAAATGATACAAAACTTGCTCATCTTCCAGTCCAATTGCAAGTTCAATATAATCATCAAAATGAACACGCAAGGATTTGCGACGAACACTGAGTGGTTTCTGAGAACTACGCAAATTGGAATTGGCTGAAGCATAGGAAAAACAACTGACACCATGATGTTGCAAACGGGATTCAATCCATTCCTCTGAGCAATGATTTAACACTTCACCTCTTAGTTTCCACGCTGAGCACAATGATGACAAAGGACACATATAGTCCTTCTCCCATGTCACAGAGTGTCCATTGGGAAACATGCATGGCCAGGCCTCATGAGCACCATTCTGACAAACTGGATACTCACGGCCATGTGTCACTGTCTCGCATTGGAGACAGGCTTTGCTGGCTCCACAGATCTTGGCCTCTTGTTGTGAGGTGGTGCTTCCTTGTCTTCGTCCGAAACCTCTTGGATTTGAGTTTCGGCTGCTGTTGTTTGGAGACCGAGTGGTCCTGCACAAGCATTCAGAACCTCTTGGAGTTGGTCTCTCAACTTCTGTTCCTCGGAGTCCACCACATTCTCGTTGCTTGCGTCCTCGGTCTCTTCTTGGATCGGTTGGGGTATTGACAAATTAATTGCCTTCCTTGACAGTGTTGTCGCTGACCTCTTTGAGAATCCGCCGAGATGTTTCTATCTCTTCTCGAGCTCGACTTGCATGTTCTGATAGTGTGGCTTGGTGGACGCGATAGCTCTCGAGCTGCGCCTCCAAAACCTTGATTCCTTCGCTTACATGCTTTGTCCATTGTAGCCGATGCTCCTTTTTCGCATTGACTGCATCTCTCAATGCTTTTTGGGCATGATCCAGGTTTTTTGTCGCAGCATGCAGCGATTTGATGTTGTTGCGGCTGTACTCCTTCTCTGCTTTGTCCAGAAATGCCTGAACATCCGATGGCGTTTCTTTCTCTTTGTACGCCTGGCGCAGATGTACTGCCATTTCCTGCATAGTCGAGCCCTTGCCAGACTGTGCTGTCTGAAAGGGCGAGGCTCCAATCTCCGGAGTCTCCCAAGCTGGCCAAGGTGGCAAGGAGGGCATAGCACCCTTTCCTGAACCAAAGGGACTGAAGGCCAACTCCCCTTTGGTTTTTCCCTTGCCTTTCCATTTTCCTTTCCCTTTGCCTTTTGCCTGACGACTTCGAGGAGAGTAGGCCATCTGTTGAGGTTGCCTTGCTCTCGAGAATGAGACGAGTCACGCCCTGTACTTTCTGCCCCATCCCAATCGTCCCAGTTTGGCGAATCTTTCCATTTTTCCCAACTGTTCTCCCAATCTTCCCATGACTCGCTCCATTGAGCTCCACCACCGTAAGTCTTTTGCTTCGGTGTGACATCGTGTTTGACGCCTTGAGTCCCGTGACCCCAGCACACAACACAAAGGTTCGCCGACTTTTTGTTTAGGCGCCCGCACGGGCAAATCCACGGATAAGCCTCTTCCGTAGCCATTCTGGAATTGATTGCTGTCGTGATCCTGCTGATGAATGCAGAATCCTGAGAATGATGTTTGAGGAAAATGTTTCTGACCCGAGCCAGTGATGTCACTGACAAACAAATTTCCCCTTTCTTATGTAAATGCCACTGTCTGCGTGCTGCCACCCTTCGGCGTCTGTCTCTCCGCCTCCAGGTGCTTGAACTTTGTCTGCGCAGAATCGTGCAAATGCGAAAAGGCAATGACCAAAATGAGAAAAAGCAGAAGGAAAGAGCACATCCACAATCTCAAACAGTCAAAGTCGTTGTAAAGCAACAATCCGGAAACAGAGACCTTTGCGCAAAATTGTAGCAAAAATTGCACGGTCGTCGGCGCCCGCAGTGCCAGAAAGTTGAAATCAAAATTGGGTAAGGTCCGGAAAGTTCCGCAACGCTAGAGGCCCAGTTAAAGGCAGCTAAAGCGAGCACAAATAAAACCACCAGAAATATCAAACGGGTTTTGGCACAGGAGAACCCCAGAACCTGACCGGTAGACAAAGGCAATGATCAAAGAAAACCCGCGGGAATGAACCAAGGAGCAGACCTACCACTGAAAATGGGGCGGTTTGAGCCGATACCTTGAATCTATATATTATCATCTTACTCTATATTATGGGCCAATGGGATCCTATGGCTATGCTACGCTATGCCTCAAAGACGACGGGAGGATTTGACTTCATTGACGCGCAGATCCCCATCGAATATGCCCCTTGACCTCACAATCCATGGACTATAACTAGTTACCCTAGTTATAGTGGGAGATGTAGACATAAACTGGGATGATCCTGAAGTATTACATTATCATACATTATCACACATTATCATACATTTGCATACATTATCATACATTATCATACATTATCATACATCTGGATGTAAATCCAGAGATTGTATGTAGAGCATATGACTGGAGAAGACTGGCTGGGGTGATTCTCACTTAATTGGCTGGGGTCCACTTGAGAATTGAGAACTTCCCTCATCATTGCTTGGGCTAGTGCATTCAGCTCATTGAGCAATTCGGGGTCTGGATGGAATTAGATGGACTTGTGTTGATAAGTGCAAGGGACCTTGTGCATTTCTGTGATGCCGGTGAAAACATGTCATGTTACCCTATGCTTCTGGAGATGATGGAGATGCTTGGGAAAGAGATACACTTCCTCCCTTGACTGAAGTCAGATTTGCTCTCACCTGATGTGCAAAGGGATTGTTTCAGAATCGTTTCATGGAGGTGTGGGGTAAACAAGGAGGAATTCGGATCATTTTTTTCGACCTGCGACCTATCACAAACCCCCGTGGCAGAGGTGCTCCACGCCTCCAAGGCCCGAAGTTTGAAGACCGAGGAGGAGATTGTGGCCATTCGCTATGGCATCAAAGTCGTCGAAGAGCGCCTTGATGAAATGCTGGAAATGGAGACATGGAATGGGAGAAATACGGCGTGGGTCAAACGATGTGAGCAGTGATTATATGACCCACAGATTTTTGCTTTGCTTGAGATGTAGTATCAGACCATGGCAATAAGAGTCCAAATTTGGAGAGTCCATATTTGGAGAGTGCATGATGTCATCATGCAATAGATGAGTCATTGGGGATGCTCATGCACAGGATGTCCTTCGTCTACTCAGAATCGTTGGAAGAATGGTTCGTTTGGATTTAGGCAAACTTGTTCGGGTTTTCACTGATGCGTGATTTTGGTTGTTGCCTCCCTTTAACCTCAAGAATATTCAAGCTTTTGGTAAGATATGATTTCAGTCCGATGTTTTGCGGATTTGATCATTGTTCGCATGATTGAGCAAGAATACTTGTTTCATGAACCTATTTGCTTTTCCGGGTCTTCGTTTTGAGAAGATAATAAGTGTTCAAAACATATATGCCTAGTTTCAGATCTGCCTCATTCCAGAGCCTCTGCACAGCAATGCGAGAATCTCTCTTTGGCATTCTTGTTTAAAGTTTCTGACCGCCAAGGGGAGTGCATCGTCTACGCGATGCCTTGTCGCAGCCAGAGGCCAATGTGACTGAAAATGAGGTGGGGCGGGCGGCAACCAACGTGGGACGGATGGTTCACTTTCACATCTGCGTGTTTCCAACCCGTGTGTGAGAGCCCCTTGTTTGCCCATGCAGTGCACGTGTAGTAGACCTTCCAAACTGCAGGTTTGGAGTATCTTGCATTCAACGGCCGCTTGGTTACATGGGCAGTAAACGCATGGTTTGGCAGGTGGAGATCACCAAATTTATTTCCAGCAGTGACAGAAGTTGGATCTTGCAGAGGTTTGAGCGTTGTTGGTTTGATTTGCTGAGGTCATTGCTTGTGACGGAGAATACGTGGAGACGCGGCTCATGAATTCCGGACCTAAAACAAACCCATGGATGCAGGAACCTGTGCGAGTTGTGTGGGTTTCGGGGTGCGGTTGAAGCATTGGGCAGGGGGCCATGTGGTGATTCAAATGGGCAGGCAATACCATCATATACCCATACATATTTAGTCATAATATCCATAAGGGCCGACCCACGCGAATCCAACGGTTTTTGGTTTTCAAGCGAATGTTTTGCCTGAAACCAATGCGCAATTATGTGTGTCTCAGGTTTCCATTTTACAAAATTGCCACGTTTGTAGTTTAATGTTGGCCCCAAGGTCAGCATTGTAAAAATTGTTCGCCTCAATGTAAGTCTCCCCAACTGGTTCGACAGTTTGCAAAGTGGCGAGGCAGTGTCTTTTTGAAAAAAACAATTTCTCCTGTTGTTCTCGTGCCACGGTCAGGAGAGTGGCGCCCGTCGCATCAACGTGGGGGAGACCGTTCAGTTGGATACGGATGTGGTAGGACCGTTTGGCCACTTGCCTGATCAATTTTCTTGAAATGTGGTTGAGGGAACCATGGCAGTTGAAGTGAATTATTGCGTTTCGAGTTGGGGTCAGAAGGGTTGCAAATCCAACGGGAATTTTGCTTTTGCTTTTTTTTTTTTTAAAATCGTGTTTGCTCCTTAGTCTTTGCACGTTTCCCCTGTTTGTTTTTGCCGTTCACTGTTCAATTTTAGTCGGTTCAAATTGTTACAAAACACTGTTAAGGTATGTTAAGGTTGCCAGGTGTTTTAGCTTCTGATTTTTTGGTTAGGGTTTCAAAAATGAACACCAAACATACTCGGGTTTGACGCAGTCGTCCAGTTTGATGACAAATTCACAACCTGGCCACTTTTAAGTGTTTCATAGTTGTCCAAGTTTCATCAAGTTTCCATGCCTGGCAGATCAATGACAAAGAAATATCAAGAAATTTGCTGTATGACAACGTCATGAAAATCGCCTTCAATAATCGCAGTTCAATGCAGTTCATCATTAGCTAGTAGCGACCCCACCAACTGACCTCCAAGATTCCCCTGTTAATTTTATTGGATTTTGTTGGATTTTTGCGTTTTATCTTCACAAGGACACCACAAATCCAATAAAAACCACACTTTTAGTGGGAACTCCCATTTTTGGACCCCAGCGTGCCATGACCGAGACGTGCCAGGTTACTACGTGGATTTTTCTCGAACCTTCACCGCAGGGTATGGCCTGCCAGGATTTCAAGCCACGGAGAAGCAGAAAAAACACTACAAATTGGCGCTGGAGCGGCGGTTGAGTTGTTAATGGCTGATGTGGAGAAAGGCTGCGGTACAGTACTGCAATTGGGATAATTGGTATACTTGCGATCCAAAGAAAGTGATACCGGCACCAATTGGCACGACATTCATTCATGAAAGACCAATCGTATGGCAAAAGGTGTAAAGTGAATTGTGGAGTCTGGATTTTCTGGCAGAACCAACGTGGAGAAGAGGACTAGGGGTCTATCCTTGCAGATAATCAAAAATTCCAAGATTATTCGAGATCGGGACTAGCTCTCCCGCCAGAGGTAAGTTGACACCATATGCTTTCAAGGATCCCAGAAATAAGTAAGCGCGCAGCATCAGAGGAGATGGTTAAGCACAACATGGAGCTTCTGATCCCTGGTGCCTCCTTTGAAAACGCCACCTTTAACGTCACTTGGGCAGCATCACATTGCCATAGTCCTGGGCTGTTCATGAATCAACTTACATGAAGTATTAAGTGAAACGTCAAGATATTTACCATCCAATAATCAACATGACTGGCTGGGAACCTTCAACTATAATTAGACTCTAATGACCAGAAGGCATATGATGTGCATGCATGATCGATAAATACATGTGTGTATATGTATATATGTATATATATATATGTATATATATATACCAGCAGCAGCCTCAACCCAGAAAAAAGAAGGTTTTATGTTGTGACCTTGTTTTTTAAGGTTGTCAATTCAGAAACCCGGTTTTCGATTTTTGGTGATTTTGGGGAATTCACAATAAGTGACATTATCATAAGATTCATAAACCTACAGGCTTATAAACCCTATGGATCTGATCATGTATGTTGTTTTCCTCCATCACACCACCCTATCACCCACTTTTCCCGCCACGTGCTGGCTCAACATCCTGACGGAGCACATGGATGCTCATGTCTTGGCCTGAGATTGACCTGGACATGGTGGTGAACCACTATATAAGATTGACCTAAATATACAATATATCGATCATATATATATATGTGTTTCTTAAGTTAAACCCATAGCTTTAGATGAAAATATAGTTAAGGGCCAACTGAGCATCCTTTCCCCAAAAGAAGCCATAAACCAAAAGGGCTATTCTGCTTCCCCTGCTTCCCCTAACGCGTTGCGAATGGCTAAGAAACTACGTTGGATAACCCTTAAGGACGTTGTCCTTGGTGAAACGCGTCTGGCCAACCTGCTGGGTCAGCCAATAAAATCCTCTTCTAATTGAACTGACATCGACAAAGTATTCAACGCCCATTGGCATCGTCGGGATTGGAAATACAAAGTGAGAAACTGGTGGTGAAGGTAATGGCCTTTCGGCGCCAATGGAAAGCGCCGCAGCTTTCTCAAATAGGTCAGCCCAGCGAGCTCAGAGTAAAGCCTCAAAAAGAGAAGGCCCTGACTTGCCAATCTCTGCGCACATTGGGATGGGATGAAGAGCCCCGAGCGATACAATCCGCCCAAGCAATCATTGATAGCGAAAACAGCTTCAGCCTGGAATTGGAAAAGCCAAGGACCAAAACACCTAGGGAACCGTTAGAGTTCAAACCCCTCTACAAACAGAAACCCTTCACATGCTGGGGCCCCACCAAAAACAGAAAACAAAAACTTCCAAAGCAAACATAAGCAACACATTTCAAGTACAGAACATCCTCTGTTTTGCCGATCACATGGCGTGAACAGTAGTCACCAAACCATTTCAAGATCAGTCGTGTGAAGTCCCCTTTGCTCCAAGTTCCATCGGGGCAATCACGGAAACCTGCCTCAACTCCCAACAAGGATTTCGTGATCTTCTTGTGGTAAGGGCTTTCTCTATTTCGGCGACAATAGTCCTTGAAGTCTTGAGTGAGCACATCAAATGACTCATCAATGGTTCGATCGATCAACTCCATGCAAACGCAAATGGCACTGGATGCAAAATACTTCCCCATGCCACTGTGAAAGTTGTGGAAAAGGTCAAAACACCAAAGTGTTTCATCGGTACCATCCACCCCAAAAGGAATTTGCAACAGCGGGGATGGTGTTGAGAATGGCCGCTCCAATCCAACCGTTTGCAGCCATGCTGGGGATCTCACACCATACTCTTCAAATGGGAAAGGCTGGTCACAGTCTTCCCTACCAGCGAAACACAAATGACAAATCCCTGTGCACGGCTTCTTGCTGGAAGCCCGAGTTGGCCTTCGTGAGAAGGATCGTAGGAACATTCCACTCTTTGTCAGGAACGGTGCATCACCTTTCACACCCACACAGCAAATAAAGAAACGCATGCCTTTGACAACCACCCCTCTCTCAAAAAGGTGAGCAAACTCTTTCGCCTGGATGTCCAACATATGATACAGTGCCTCTGGTGTCTCGTTGTAAAGACTGATGGGTAGAACACACTGCAAAAAGTGGTTCAAATAGCTGTTGCCAATCATATTGAGTCTCAATGGTCCATTGGGGTCATTCATGTCATTGGACGCCTTTTTGCTAGATTCAGAGCCTTTACCTAACATCCCATGTGTCGACAGCACCATCAGTTGTTTTTTCTTCAGCCCCCTCCCCTCATCTCCGTGATAAAGGACTGGTATGCACATCTCCGGTGAAAAGTCAGCATCTGTCACTGCCCTTTGAGCTACCACGTGTTGTGGGTAAAGTGCTGTAAATCGAGTCCAAAATGTAGACAGAATTTTCTTCATGTCAGCAACTTCTGATACACCGACCAAATATTCCAAGTTGTCACATTCTACGACATAGCGAAACCAGTCCGTAAAGGTAACGTATGGGAAGTTCTTCTTGGAAGGCAAATCGGTCTTGGAAATCTTGACATCCAGGGATTGGCCAAACTTTTGGAACACATGGTGTGCCCCTTCCTCACTCCGTTTCAACTTGACCTTGGCCAATTTCTTCAGCCCCTTGGCCTTCACTCTTGTCACCCGTGCCTGTCGGATAGCATCTCTGCAAGAGGCCTCAGCAAGCCGGCAGGCTAAGCGTTCATCATCATGCAAGATGAGATGAGGAAAAATTAATAAGTATACATGCAGGCAAAAAATGTGACTTAGTGAATGAGATGGGAACCACAACAACTGATACTACTAGCTTAATGCTGATTCCAAAATCAACAAAGGAAAACCAAACAAGTTTGATCCATCTCTGAAACAATGCAAACTGTTCAAGTAATTGCCATGGGATGGGGAAAGACATGGAAAAACACAGCAAGACCTCGAGCCCTTCGCTCCACATTTTTCCCAGGACATGTTTATCCACACGGCAGCAGCGAATTGGAATGTGAATTGCGGTGCAAAACATCTTTCAAAAAGTCTCAGCGAATTCGCTTCATTTGATCTGCCCGAGCACCAACAACATAAACAAAATGAAACGGCTCTTCCGAGGATGGAGGACCTTCCCCCCCATACTTTTCATTTCTGCACTCCTTCTCTGACAAGTTGGCAGCGATCAAGGCTGCTTCCAGCATTTGGCATAGTCCCAAGTTTGTTGAGACATGCAACAAAGACATATGAGTATAATTGGCCTCTTTGTAAAAACTGAATCGCACAACCGGATTAGAAGTCAAACCCAGTTTGAAAACACACAACTTCCGACCCAAGCGGTCTCTGAAGCTATTGACTTGCGAAAGACATCTTTGAAGAACAGTGCCTGCAGTGGCTCTATTCCTGTGGCGGAAGGACAGATATGAAATTGAAATCCCATGTAGCAAGCAAACCTGATGTTGCTTCTCCAAATTTGTTTCAGTCTCAGGGCATTGCATACCCTCTGTACATGCAGGGGCCCCGCTCAGGTCGTCAATGTGTCTAATGCAAGCAGCTGTAGTTTCCATACCAGTCTCCTAATGTCATACCACCCTATCCATGCCAAACTAATATGGTGTAAAAAAAGGAAAACAATATAAAACAATTGTCAACATCTTATTACCATCTCCCCCCAACAAAAACAAAAAACATACCCAAAAAATAAGGGACCATTGAGAGTGTAGTGGGTGGACATGGAACAGATGGGACCATAGAGGACTTTGACAGAGAGCGGCGCTGCTTGTTGGGCTGGTTCATCTGTTTGACAGGCTTCCTAAGCTACATGAACTGAAATTGAACTGAATAAACAAAAACATATCATATGATTCATGTATATATAGTGGAATATGACGGTATAAAAGATATTCAATAAGATAGTCCACATGACAGAAATCAATACCCATTGTACCTACTATCCTATGAACAATGCATGTATAAATCGGGGGTGGCACTATGATTCAATTATTCCCTTCGGGTAGTCACATGAAAATTTTAATCATGGTGCGACTGTGCATCATACTGTTGTTTTCTCTGGAGCATGGTGGGCATCGGTTCTCCCCTGTATAAGGGCATTTGTAAGTCAGCAAATCTCTCAGCTCATCTTCAAAGATAAAAGAGCTAGACGACCGTTTGAGCACCATGGCTAGATAACATAGCTGCACAGGTGCTAATGCATATGGGAATTCTTGAGTTTAAAATGGCATGGCGCAATGTAACATGTTTTTTCAAATCAGACCCTGTATGTTGGTTCAACATGGAAGGCCCATGCCCACTAACTGGGGTTCCCAACACCATTGCCAACCATCCGTGCCAAGCCGTGCAATTCAGGTTCTGGACCTGGCATGGCATATGGCGTTGCATTTGGTGGCAAGGCGAGAATGGGGAGCACTCCGGTGAAGATATATGAGACCAATATAAATACACAAATTTGTGGGGAAAATGTACTATCATATTAATTATATATTCAACCATTGTTTTTGAAGATATGAATGGGGGTTGGGCAACATAGTATCCATATGTATCCATGGGATAACAAATGATCACCACAACAAGGGTAGGCGTTTGCAAGACCCCAGCTCCCCTAATAGTAAATACTCCCATTTGCGACCCCAAATTCATAGACAATGGATCATTTGTAATACAGTACCGAGGGGTCCAGAGATGTATTTAATATTAGGCATGGGTGCATCATGGGTGCATGGGAATGCAATTTTTCCCCAAAGATTGCTGCAATGCGCTTTGCGCCAAGATGTCCTACTCAAAGCATGCCTAAATCTGCACAACAAACGTGACCATTTCAGAATTGCTTTTGTTTTTTTTTGAGGGGATGACAGTATACAATGCATTCAAGTGTTGAAAATTGAAAGCAGACTCCTGGGCATGTCGGCGATTTGCCATCCAAATCAAAATTCGGAAACATACATTGGTTCCAGCCATAGAGTTTCATGGGCTGCACATCCACACACGTCTAGAAACATGTGGTTACCCAGCAGACCCAGCGACGATCTTTAAGATCCCTAAGCGCCATCCCACTCAGCTTCGGATTCTTGCTTCTTCTTCTTGAGCGATTTCTCCAATGCCCTTAGTTACGGGTTGATAAATCAGCTCCGAGCATGTTACATTACATCTCACACCTAGGCCAAGCCTGTGAAGTTGCAATATAACCCAATTACATTTATTATATATAGAAATAGGAACCCTTGAGTTTGTCATCATGTGCATTGGGCACATGCCACTTGCGCTTTCTGCAGGTGAGGGTCCTCGCTTGGACTTCAGCCGATGCAAGCGCCGATGCCCTGGGAAGATGCCACAGGGTGGCAAGGGGCAGCTGGCAGGGTCTTATCGGTTATATAGGGTATGGTCCTCAAAAAGATAATAACATGTCCAATCTTCATGAAATAACATGGGTGAGGACCCCATGGGGTGTATTACATTTCAACATGTTTTCGATTGAACAAATAGGTGATTTAATATAGGTGCATATATTATATATAGCAGTTATATCGATCTACAAACAGCCTCAAAAGTCCGGGGTTGATATATGGGCTCATCTTGTGGATCTATTCAACTCAGGGTCCCTGATTTGTGGGTTTGTAATAACCCGAGTTAATCAAGATTAAATATATATATATATATACATGCACGTGATGTATATGCATGTATTTTTATATGCACAAACATGTATAAATATGTTTATTTGATGAACATATGATGCTTATTTACAGTTGCATCTACTTTACGGTAAATTATATATGCATATATACGTTTTAAGCCTATATGTGTGTTTTATGATATGATATGATATGATATATATATACACATGCAGATATATATGCATGCATTTGTATAAACATGCATGCATATATATATATATATATGTACGATGTTATTTGATGTAGCTGCATGCCGGGACACTTCTCCATGGCCTCACGCATAGTCACCTTGAGCTCCTTTGCGTTCCTGAGCACGGCAGAGGCCAAAAACTCAAAAGAATGCAGCCGGGTTGTTGATGTTGATATAGATAAAACACCTAATATATATACATATATATATATACGAGAATAAGTTTTGGATGGGAACAACATATTATGTGGATAGTGGCTGACAGGTTGGGATGGGGCCAGGCATAAACTGGATCAGGGATGGTGTGTTGGTCAGACCACAATGGAATGGATGTGAATGCAAATAACCATTTTGAAAACACATATATTGAAATCAACCAGTCAACATACCGATGAACAACATTGAACAACATAATCTTCGCTAGGATTCTCCTCAGTGCGTGCTGTGGAACCCAGTGAAGATCTGACCGCTGCGAACTTGTCATAGGCGGTCTGTGCTGCCATGAGCTTTGACTCCAAGGCATCGATGGACCTGGGCGCATAGATGGGCCCTGAGCATTTGGTACAACCCCAGTTTGACTTTGTATGATGTCTTGTGTTTATTGTTGAACATGTGCTGCAAAAAGACGGGCAAAAAGAGAATAAACTTTTGTTTTCTAAGCACAGGGCTTCTTCACACGGCTCTTGTCTTCCCCATTGGCAAACGAATCCAACTTTGAAATCAAGTCCGTGATCTTTGACATTTTAGTCAACATCCCATCGGCGAATTTCTTTTCAACCTCCTCTTCCTTAGATAAATAACAATCCAAAGGTTTCACATGTAAAAAAAATAAAAAAATACAAATGGTGTACATGATACAATGGTACTGGTAAACAAACAGTTAATTGAACGGATAAAGTTCCAGGATCTCCCTATTTTTCCATTCCCATATTTTTTTTTGAGCATGCATTCATTGGTTCACAAAAAGCATCCCCTTCGGCAGGCGTTTGCACTTTGCCATCATCCTCCGGAGCCTTCTCAGAGGTGGGCTCATGCCAATCATTGGCCAGCTCCACCTCATCACCTGCCTGGACACCATGGGCCCGGAATCAAGGGTATATATATAGGTTAATTAATAAAATTTGATAAACAAATATGGGGTCCTATAGGGTCCTGAATGCTCTTGTATAAAAGCCATTGAATTCATCCACCATGGGAAAATATATGTAGAAAAAACAAGCATGAAAGTTTTGCTACAAAAAAAACAATCTAAGGGAGTAAACACCATACAATAACAACTGTGCTAGACCTTTGCAGCCATAGCTACCTTCAAACTGAGAAATATGGTGGTTGAATTTGGATATATACATATAAAATCATACATGCAAATATGATTTATTGTAAATGTTTATTGCATAACATACACCTTTTTATTTGCATCTCCTCACCCCAAAAATCCCCAAATGATATCATTACATGTTTCTAAGATAGCCATTTCTGCAAACTCCGACTGAACAATTTCCAGAGATAATAACTGCAGGTAGTGGCAATATCCCACTTAGATGACACACCATTAAGCCACTGGCCTCCTCTGTCGAAGTTCTCCTTTCCAGTTCAGTACGAACCTTCTTCGTGGACTCCTTGTCAGAGTATTCGATGAAGTAGCGGAAGATCTTGCTGCTGTACTTGTCATTCCTGACCCAACAACTGCCCAAGATCACATTTGATTAAGTATGATCACATCCCTATATATGCATGTGTATTTATATATATATATGTTAACATAATATATATGTATTATAAGTTCATGATCATGTAAAGGAAGTTGTCAGAGGGCAATATATTTTTACGCAACAGTTCCCATGAAAGATATGCAGAAGGGATCAAACAGTGCAGCCAAAGCGACTTTACCAAGCCATGCTTCTTGCAGTAGGCGACCACCTCCTTGATGTACGCCCTTAGCCACATTCCAATGGAAAAGTCCAAGGCCCCTGATATCATCTGGAAATATAGCCACCCCTATGGCCCTATGGTGTCTTACGGGATTTTACGAGAAAGAGGGAAAGGGATGCTAATATGTTCAAATTATGTATATAAATAATTCTAAATGTATTATATTTTTACCAGATATTCATGAACCATGTATGTAAAGATAATGTGGATTTTTTTATTCCGAAGTATTGCTTGGGGGATTCCCCACGGCTAGCCAATGAGCTCTGGTATGCTCTGGCATCTGGACATGCTGAAGAAGAGGCGCCAGGAAATAAACCCACTGGAGATGATGGCAGCAGGGGATGAAGCACAAGGGGATCCGCTGCGTGTTGGTTGTGGTGGACAGATCAACCAGCTGGATTCTTGACAATCTCAGGAAGGAGACCAAGGTGAAAAGAAAGATCATCAACTGTGCTTTGCACCTATATGGCCTACCAGAAGCCGTTCGCCTATGCATTGCAATTGCATGGACATTGGTCACCACAAATGGGAATGGCCCACCAGGTAATGAATGCACCAAAGAATCAATAAACAGATTCTAGCATGGAACAGTAAATATACCCCAATATTACCCTTTATTTCACTTACCAAACCTTATTTGTTTCAAACAATTTTTTAATGTGACAGTGTCACAACTGCTTGTTTTGAACAAAATTTCAAATCGTTTTGGGACATCACATGAAATTAATGCACCCAAGCATCGAACTCCATTTCAACTCCGTTTTCATCAGCTCCTGCGTGAACCAACCTTTGAGAACCTCTTGAGCATCTTCTTTGCGATTCTCAATCATCTTGGTCACCTTGCGCACAAAGACCTCCTGCGGGAGATGGTAAGATATATGTTGAACAGCTAAGTGGTTTGTGGCCATCCATGTTGAACCGGCTATTTTGCCTTTGCAATAAGTTTTGACATTGCATGCATGTTTGCTACAAATACAATTCAAACATGTTCCAGTTAAAAGAACCAACAGCACGACGAAGCCATGGGTTGGATTGTTTTCCCGACGATGGATTTTACCCCTGGTGAAAATCACTCCTTGTCGAACTCGGTCTGTTCAAGAAGGGCCCTCAACTCGTCCCGGGGTTTACCAACCTGTAACCATTGCTGGTGCACAGACTCCGGCACGTTCAGTTTGCCACTGGGTTTCTTCTCGCACAGCCGGCGCAAACGTGCGTCCACCATCTTGTACCGATTCAGGGCCGACTGCATGTCAGCGTCATCCTCGTTGCCCTGCAAGCAGGCAATGGGGAAGGGCCTGAATTTTGTTTGGTATCCTTGGATTTCCTAGGGGGGCATTCTTAATTATTCTGAATTAATTGAAGGAGGAGTTGGGCAATCAGACATAGGATTGAATGGTGTTGCCAAATGGGGTTATATATATAAGATATACGATGCATATCTTACAGATTCCAATTATATATAGTAGAGCCAAAGTTTGAAAAGTAGCAGCAATACAACTCTACAATTCATTCTTGATAATGACCCATTCAAAATCACAACATCTTTTTTGGGCCCATGGGGATGCAAAAACATATTGTAACATCACAAGTGTGCTCTGCCTCTGCAGAAGCCGGGGTTTCAGCGGAAGAGGATGGAGTGGTCTTTGCATTTGACGTAGGGGTCTTTGGAGCTGCTGATGCAGGGGTAGCTGGCTTGGTCGCACCACCCGGGGGCGGGGTGGCAGAACCCTTGGACTGCTTCTGCAAAGTCTTGATCAAAGCCCTGGCTTGGTCCAACTGTTGCTGAAGGTCATTCACGGATGGCTCCTGCAAACGGGAGAAACCAAAGGGTTCCTATAGCTCCATTCATATAACGTCAGGACCATATTAACTTATTGATCTGGCTCCAACAACAAAAAGCCCTGGCTGCATGGACAATGGTTTACTGTTAAAATGTGTTATAATCACCGCCATACTGGTTTGGATGTTCCTTCAACTTCCACATCTGACAAAATCAAATGGTGATTTGATATGATTTGGTATACTTCTTGATCAGGGATGATGAAACACAATGATGAGTTCTCAAACTCTAAATCAGAACTTTTATGCATGCATATATACCCAATTCTCCGAAGTAGAGCCACTCCCACCATCGGGGCTTCCAGTCTCCGGTGCAGGCTTTGACTTCGCAGCAGCCTTTGTGCTGCACTTCGCCTGCAGCGTGGGCAGATTGGCCAAGGAGGACAGGTAGAGGCTGATAATGGCATAAGTGACATTCGACCTGACATAAAAATATTGTTTGGTACCATTTGTATTTTCATTTGAAAAACCATCTTGCAATGGGCCCATCTAGAAAGCAAGGCCTCTTACTGTAAGACTCACAATTTCAGCAGTTTAAGATACAGTATATATATATATAGAAATTAAGTGTGTGTTTATGTTTGTTTTGCAAATAGGTTTTAGGGTGCAATCCTATTTGCAACCCGTATAGTCTAATATGATCCGTGTTTCCATGACCTGAACACATCACATTTCAAGCAGCCAGCAGTGGATATGATTGCATCTATCAAGTCTGAACCATTGCATCTTTTGTGAGCTAGGGTCAGCATTATTGTATCGGATTTACATGATATCTTAAAACCATTTAAAACCCAATGACAGGAACAATTGTTTTAATTGGAAAGTAACATATTTGTTGATCAATTGACCTAAGCATTGCAACTACAGGGAAAACCATAGCGGTTGATACAACTTGTTTAAAAGCACCTTCGCATCACCTTCTTTTCGGGTCTTCTTGGTCGCAACTGTAGACTTGACTGGAGTGTTCTTGGTTGACTTTGGAGGCGATCGCTTCATAGCACTGGATGCTCGATCCTTTTCATCCTAAGATAGCCAGGCAAACATACAGCGATTTGCTAAATGTTTCTCATTGGAGGTGAGATGTCGCATTGTCAATCATAGGTTTTGCTGACACTACAATGCGGTCAATAGGAAAATTGGTAATGCACCAACATCCCAAGCTAAATGGGTTCCAGTTATCATGCTTTGAATTCCAACAAGATGCCGGTGAAGCATTGTCTTCAGATCCGTCCATGTAGCTAAGAGCTTCAAGCTCACGCTGCATTTCCTGTTGCTCGCACACATTCATGGTTATGATATATATCGATATACAGGTGAGAAAGCAATATCTTGGGGAGCCATGCACCCTAAATTAACTTTAATACAATATTCGGTGCGTTTGTTTTCTATTCCAAAATGGGTCCAAAAGAAATCCTAATTGGCTACACCCTAGGACACTTCATCAAGTGGACCAGCACCACCGACAACCTTCAAACATAGCCCCACTCCTCCTTCTGACGTTCCAGATCTTTGATGCGATCCTCTTTGCTTTGGGGTTCACCCTTCACCTTCAAGAGATGGGCGTTCCCCGAGGCCAACGATCCACAGCTTCGAATTTTCGACATAGGCACAGCGAGAAGGATAGAAAACTGGTAAGGGAACCTGGGTTCCTGGACACCTAAGACCGTCTTATTGCACGGGATGGTTTGAACCACAAGTGGCATATGTCACAAACCATATGTCAACACTTCAAATTGCACATGGTGGAAATGGGATCAAAGCTATTGCAAGAAGCAGTTGCACATTTTGTAATAGAAATGTTCTGGCACATGCACTGCGTATCCTGTAATTTTCCACATGATGAAACTGAGCTACACCATTCGCCTGGAACACACGGTTTTGACCAGGTGGGCTCACCATTCCAATCAAAAACTTGCAAAATCAGTAAAAATCACCCAAAACCCCGGATCCCAAATTACGGCTAGAATACGTAATATTACGTAGAATTCTACGGGTAAATACGGGTTGTCTACGGGGGTTTTATGGGTTTTCTACGCTCTACGCCTAAAATATGGGTTATCCACGGGTGAAAACCCGGTTTTTGGATCCACCAGTCAACCCTGTGTAAAAATCAGGCGGTACTGCCCAAATTTGTCGCACCATTGCTCAGCCATGTTTGGCAAATGAGCAAAATGTTTAATTGTTTTGAGGAAGCAAGTGTGGCCTCCATTCTGGAGGGATTTTGAGGGAGCAGTTGCCCCGAATGTAGGACAACAGCTCTGGGACCCCAGCATCTTCCCACATGTCCTCGAAAGGTTGGGCGATGAAATCCGCCAACGGGTCAAATCCGCCAGGCATCTCTGGGAAAGCCTTTTGGCATTGCGCCTGCAGCTGGGGCAGGATTCTCAGCACTCGAAGTCCAAAGCGGTACGGATAGTGCCTCAATTGGCTCTTCACATAGACTGTGGACTGGGGTTCACCGTATCAACTGGGCTTACCATTGAAGATCCAAAAAATAACACATCTTACATCTTACTACTAGGGAAAATAAAGAACCATATGCATGTAATATATATAATTATACATAATTTATATATAACTGCATGAAGACCCATGTACATGACACTACATGTTCACCAACATTTGCATGATCACCATGGGTCACCCCAGCTGATACTTTCCAAAATGAATAGTTGATTGTTTCCCATACTTGTGTTTAATCATTGAGGTGGGGGTTGTCCACTATTTGACACCGATTCAAACTGATACTACCAGAACGATAAACTATTTCCTCATTGAACCATCCAATTATCTTTGGTTGGGTCAAGTTTGACAAACACCGTTTCCATTCAACACCTTTTTGATCTAATACTGTGGCCCTTCAAAGGACAGGAATGAACCTAAATATGATTGAAGCCAGGGTGAACACAGACCCTTCACAGCTGACCCAAGAACCTTCCCCTCCCACAACCCATCACATCCAGACTTGTAAGATCTTGTAAGTACAGGTACTGGCTCGCTTTGAGTTGAACTTTCTCCCCAGTAAATTGTTTCTTGCCAGTTTTCTTGTTGATGCTGACCTTTGCAGTCTTGTTCTTCTTGTAGTTGCTTGATTCCAAGTCGAACTGGCGAAGCTTACCCAAGTCCAGCAATCTAATGGCTCGGCTGTTTGACCAACACACGTGCCTCTTAGGTGTCGGGCTCTTGTAATGAGCCATCCACCAGCGGGCGGCCCATGCCTCGGCAGGCAATGGTTGGGTGAGCAACCACACCGGTGACATATGTACATTTGGGCATACTATTATATATATATGCATAAAATATTACATGCAAAGTATTAAAGGTAATTGTGTAATACATATACATATATAAATTATATATATAGTATATCTGCATGTATATCTATATATATACATATCCATATTGCATATATATAAGCTATATATATATTGCATTTATATATATATGCATACGTATATATTTGTCTAAATACAATCCCTGGGTATAAAGTATTGAAACAACTATTTTAAAAGTCTTACAATTGCAAATACGGTGAATTTACATCGTTGATGTTTTACTTATATATATAAGGTGACCAAACAACAGATGTATAGGGTGGTGCAGTAGGACCCACTAAAAGCAATTTCGATCACCACAACAGGTTTGAACAGGTTCAAAAGAGCTCGTACATGGAAACTTGACATCAAAACCAAAAATACATTTGTACCAAGAAATAAAGTAGCTAAATCAACTGTTTAGACATTGGTATTGGACAATTTCCACTGGGGTCAAACCACCAAACACAAATCTACACGATCTATTTATTTGTTGTAATTGTGCTGTTATTTCAGCATGTGAAAAAGATACTCCCGCAGTGAAAACCCAATTAAATTTTGGGTTTCCCAAGTCCACATATATGTATATATAGAATATAAAACCATGTCTATTAGTTTACATCTATTAGTTTACATCTCCACCCATCCCAGGCAACCTGCGGGGGTTCACCTAGCAAGGGCTGCAGTCGTATGGGAATCTATGTCAAGTAGAAATAAATTTGTAAGCATGGGTTCATGAAGAAGCTAGGTCACTTGAATTAACCACACCCATATCCAGGTCAATGTATATTTGCAAAAACAAATTGGGCGAACCCCAACCATATTCATTTTTTTTGCAATGCAGTGACATGTAGGGTTTATAACCTTTACAACATCCCCGGCGTATACTAAGATAATCATCTTGTATGAACGAGTTGTGAACCATGAGTTTAAGATCATCTATGGCATCCCAAAAAAGTCTATTTGTGAGAAGGTTCCAATACTTAATGTATCCCCCAAATGAGGATACCAGAATGGACTTTGTTGGCCCCTGAGATCTCTTATTTTTTTGTGGTTTTCACATGTTCCCCTGATCACTGGTTTTGTGAAGTGGCAACACCAGAGACAAACCCTGCATGGGCAAAACATATTTATAATCATATATATATACCAATGCAGCACTGAAAGTCGGAACTGTGTTTCATAATATATATATATACATTTTATAATATATATATACATTTTATAATATATATATGTATATGTATATGCATTATAATTTAGAATATATATATATATATATGCATGTGCATGCAAACATTAAAAAAAACTATATATATATACTTAATACAACGGGTGGTTCCCTCTATATGTGTTGGTGATTTTCTGCAGTGGAAAATTTAAAACCTTGGAAAACAGCATTGCAGATATTGAAGAGTCCCTTCCCCTATCAACTTCCATTACTGCAGGGTCCCTTAAGCTTGTTTCGTATGCATGGGCACCCAGGGTTCCCCTATTTGATGCAAAATAGGTTACATATATATATATATATGATATATATTATGTAATGAAACTCCATCCTGTGTCATTTTTGCAAATGCCTTTTTTTGATTCGTTGAGGTACCTATAAAACCATGGAGAAAAAATACTCACATAACTGGCTCTATAGAAACCAATTCAGCCCCTTTTTGGGCCATGTAACCCTGAAGTGACTGAATGCCTCCATTATCCGTGGGTGGAACCGGAGCAGGGAAAGGTGTGGTTGCTCCACTGCCCAACATCCAGACATTGCCTCAATGAGGTACAAGGCCAAAGCCAGCCTTGGGCGACAGATGGGCGAAGGCTGGCCCACCTTGCTGACTTAACTTTGGGCATTTTTTCGGTCACCAAAAATCACAACCAATCCCAAATAACTACCACAATTGTATCCATGAGACCGTGCTGCCATTAAATTGGCTGAGGCCACATACTCCCTGTCTTCCCGCCCTAATGGAGTACATGTTGTACGACCTGATGTAGCCATATTGATCACCGTCCAAGAGCTGCAAACAATGCCAGCCAAAGCTGTAAAACACCCGGGCTTTGCATTGAGGATAGTTGCAAGCACCAACCTGGGATATTGCTAAGTCAGTCTAGTATAAAGCCAGACAGATTGCTTTATACATACTAAATTTGATTTTCAGAAATTCATACCAACAAAGAATTATCCAACTATATAGGCTCAACTGATACAAATACCCAAGAAACATAAATCCCGAATTGGTCAGGACATCAAAGTGGTTGGAACGCTTCGGGTGCTCGGGATCTGGCTGGTAGTAATTGATATCTAGAGCTGCGACATCACGGCCACTTTTGCGAACCATAGTTGAAGCCATCGCTTGCCCCGCCCACAGTTCAATGAAATCATATGACTGCAGGGAACAACCATTGGGTTGATCAAATACCAGAACTCAGTTGAGGGTGCACATTCCATGCATGCACTATATATATAAAATAGCATGCATGTATTAGTTATATGTTTCTTTCCATGGCCAAGAAATTCAAATGTGATAAGATTCAGAAGCTTGAAATATATTCCTTATATGAACTAAACTAGCCCAAATAATCCACCAGCCTGCGACAGGGTCGTCACATTTGATGACCAAAGCAGCATCAATACCAACGAAATCAGCACCTGCAGCGGATGCGAATCAGTGCAAATCAATAATACTTGAACTGGCAACACATTGTTATATATGGATCGCATTTTATCAGATTTCTCAAAACCCATAGCTGAGGGAATTCAATTAGATACTTACAACAGGTGATGATAAGTATTCATAAACAGAAACTCAAAGTGGATATATGTGGATATGGAATCAGAAGCTCGAGCATGTTAAGGCACAGGAGAAGAGTTGAACCGTCTATGCCACAGTGATATGTCTTAAGATCTTGGAGGGGGGCTTCTATTCCAAAAAAGAAGAACAAAAAACCCCAAATTTCATAGTACCAATTTAATCAATGTCCCTCAAAAGAATGGCACCTTGGGTGCTCCAACACACCGAAGTCTCCAGACCAGTTTGGGAAGGGTCATTTGGTTCGCATGCACCATTGCGAAGCTCAGGGCACTCCAGTGGGCCAATCCAACCCAGATATGAAACAGAGCCAAGACTTGGGACGGGCAATAACACCCATCAAGTTGCATGCATCCGATTCCAAGAATGTAGCCATGGCAGTCTATGCTGTTGGACCCCATAAAGTGACAATTGATTCCATTGAGAGTCCCATGTTGCAATTAAACATATTCACCTCTTCCTATGGTAATAATAAGTCATGTAGACTGTAGAAGTTGTTTGTTTTCACTAAGAAGTATATCGATATGTGTCATATACCTGTTCCTGCATATCAGTTTGCAGGTCATTTATGATGGCATATATATATATATATATATGCATATATGCGTGCATATACATATATATATATATATGTATATATATATATGCATGTATGGAAGAAACTGGGAATCATAAGCCCTTCACCTCAATATTTTTGGGGCCCAAAAAATCTTTTAACTTTGCCAGCTCGGCCATCCTCATCATCATCCAAACATCCTTCTAGACGGACTTGCCAGGCTTTGCGTTTGCCTCGCATCGCTGCATCTAGCCTCAGGACCGGTCAGCCGGGGACCAGGAAGGAGCAGTGGAATTGGGGAATCACGGAAACCTTGGTTCAACCATTAGCTTCCTTGGGTTCAAGCATATTTCCCAAAAAAGAAATGGGAAACCTTACCATGAATTTTTGGTGTTTCTGTGGTGGGTGCATGTTCCACATGATTTCAAATGGCTGCATTTTTTTTCCCCAGATTCTTCAAGTTGCAGGTTAATGGCTCGCCTGCAAGGGTCAATTGCCCTGGCCAACCCAAGCTTCCACATCGCACACAATTGATGGCCAGTGCACAAGTTGCAGTTACATATATATAGTTTAAGGGCTGGAAATGGATTATCAAAAAGTCATATATATATATATAATATATATATATATACCCTATATAGAAACATGTTTTCTTTTTTACCTAAGGTTCTCGCGGTGTCGGGGCCCACCATTGTGCACTTAGCCCACTAACAATTGGTGACACCCTCACAACCTAGATAGAGGCCAGCATTCAAGCCATGCCCGCAACAAAATCCGAAGATATATCAGTGGATTGTGGATGTTCACACCCTTTGCTTCAAGCATGCCCCGCGTAGTGTGTCCCCAAAACAATCAATTACAATTTGTAAGTATCACTAGTGTTTGGCAAAGAAACCAGAGGAAAGCAGTGATATAGGTTTAATGGCATCGACACCGATCTACGGGGGAATAAAGAGATACTTCTCCAAAATGCTTCAAATCAGCTATGAATGCTCAGTAGTCATCCAAGGTTTTTCCCTGGGCATGAGCAATCGCAACAGCTTTCACAAGATCTTGCATCGCCTGCTTGTAAGTGTCAATCTCCTCCGAATCCATAGCTTTGCACCGGGAAGACGGCTTGTCCCCCCCGGCATAGGTGATCTGAGCACAGCGGGAATTAAAATCAAACCATTGTTGGAACATGTATTTTAGGTGAAAAATACATTTGGATATATTTGCAACTTTCCCTGGGAAACCCTTTGCTAAAGCACTGCTGGTTCCAACCTATTTAAAGGACGAACTTCTACTTTCATTGATTCTCCCCTCAGAGTTGGGACTTGGGATTGCAATAATAATTTGTCAAGTGGTTGATTCTGAACAGGGACAAACTGGGGCTGCATGAAAAATAACATATCATTTTGGTGTCGCAAAGATGTTTCGGTATTCCACACCTGGATGAATGCACAGCTTGAAACCTAAACCTATGTATATATATATAAATGTACATGCACGCATATGTGCTACATTCAAATATGTTCATCACACACATGCATATATATATATATGCATATATATATATATAAAACTAATTTAAGATATACATATACGTTAATGCATATGTAGATAGAGATCGATATGTTTAATCTTGCATGTGCATGAGTCTATGAGCTTAAAATTGTCCTTCTAAAAGATGACAATGTATGCATGCATGTACACATATTCACTGTTGTAAACAACAAAGGTGCAAACACATATGTTAAAAATAAGAAAGGTGAATTGGTCGAAGCTATGAATTTTGGGGCCAGACGTGCACATGGGTCGTATTTGATTAAAAAAATGCATACTGGATTGGATGATATGTGTTGCCCATTAATATTATAATGCAGTCTGAAAAATGTTGAAAACCATGCATGCATATATCTAAAAACAACTTTGTTTCATTCTTACGAAGCAAATAAGACCCCCACCATCATATACGCAGCCGCCAATGGAATCCCAATGTGGGTGCACGAAGGGCCCCCGGAAAAACTCAAGACATGAACCTTCTTGCCCGTGCCCTTGCTCTGAAGTAGGCCCACACGCTTTGTGAGGTGGTACATGCTGAACCCCCAATGGTGGAACTTCTCCAAGGGTTCTCGTTCTCCAACCTGGGTGGCTTCAAAAAGCTTGGTGGCATGGTGCCAGGAGGGAGCGTCCAATTTGGCTTCCACCAAGACTCCCTCTGCCCAGCGTTGCTGGCGTTCCGTGGGTGGCTTCACATCGGGTACCTTCTCGGCCTTCTCGGCCTTCTCGGCCTTCTCGGATTCAACCTCGGGCTGGGTGTTGACAGGCTCTGGCTGACTGGTCTCCGTGCTCTTGGACTTGGGAGTCTTTGGTCCACGCTTGGCCCTTTTGGCCTTCTTTGGCTTCACTGGTGGTGATGGCTTGTCAACGTTGGGGTCTTTCTCCAAATTCTTTGTGGGGGTAATGTCATCTTCTGTGTCATTGAAAAGTTTGCGGCGCTCTGGAGTGCACATAACTGCCCGCTTAGATGATGATGAGCGGGCCCCATCAACATCCATGGCATGATCATCAGGAATTTCAGGGACATGTTCAGGTTCATGGGCCTGGTCCTCAACCTTCTTTGGCTTCCTCCCTCGTCCCCGTCCACCACGCCCACGACCTCCACCCCTGGCTCGTCCTTGGTTGGTCTGGTTCTCTTCCTTCTCCTGGGCTTTGAGTGCAAGCTGCTCTCGGCGAGTGAGCACCTCACAGACAGGGCGTTGCTGCATATTTTGGATTTTCTCCCAACATACATGGATATGATATGCATGGTTTCATGCATATGTTTTTTATATTATAAGATATATATGGAGAAAAAAACAATATGTTAATTTGTATTGACATACTGATTTTGTGCATCAGTTTGCTTATATAATAATATCTGCATGTTGTGTATATATATATACAATATATATGATATACTTTTGTGCATGTGTATTTGCATGTTTGCATGTAGGTGCATGTACATTTGAAAAGAGTCATTCAAATTTAAATTTACACATAGTTGATCTGGTTGGGAAACTTTACCCAAAACGAAGTTTAAACAAATGAGGCAAACCTCTAGAGCCAACATGTGTTGTCCATATCTTTTGAGTTAAAAGCCAGCAGTGGTTAGCACGTAAAGTTAAGTGCATGACCTCTTGATTGGGATCCACCATATTTAAAATCATAGAAAAAACACATAGTTTGCATGTACTTTCTAAACCTGGCCTTTGGGGCGGGATTCTCTTCAGGGTCCGTGTTCAAATCCTTCTTCTTGGCCTTACTCTTGGTCAGTCCACTAGCCAAGTCATCAGGTGAATCGTCATCCACAACCCCAGCTTCTTTTTGAAGAAGCACCCCAACTCCCACAGGTAGGTCACCTTCATCTCCAAGGTTCATGGGCAAGGTCTGATCAGAATCAGAACCAAAGGGGAGAGAATCCGTCACGACCCACGTCTTGTCAGCGGGAGTGTCAGAGGAACCAGAAGACTCAACGTGGCCCACAGGAGCAGACCTTGGCGATTGCAAAATTGAGCATTCTTCATACTTGGCCTCAAAAACATGGCATGCACACTTTAAAAAAACACAAGTAACTTTGTTTCAAATCTTGCTTGCTCATGCTTGCTCGGGATGCTATGGGTTTTCTGGATCACCAGGCCATAGATCGGGTTAGGACAATACACATGAAACTCAATCACATGTATCCTTGCAAGTACGCCTGCAAAACTTGTACAAACAAAAACATATAATATTATAATAGATTATCTTAGCATAATTTCCAAATACACGTCAATAAGGGGCCCACTAGTACTAAGCCAAGGTTTGAAGGTTTTTTTAACTATTGAGGAATTAACATACTATAATATCATATTAAACACATCTTGTACATTGATAAGTGTCATCATGATAGGAAAAACATGGAAAAACCGGGGCCCCTGCAACTCCCCCTGCATGGACTCCAATGCAGCGATCTGGGCTTTCAACACAGCAATGCGACGGGCCCTCCTCGCAGCCTCAGATGCATTCTCCCCATCCTCATCCTCATCCAAATTGATGATGTTTTTGTCAACCTTGGCCAACACATCCTTAGATGCCTGAAGCGGACGTGCAACAGGGCGTGGGCTTGGGCTGACTCCTTTCTCATCCAACTTGAGAGGCCTGGGAGAATCATCCGTTTGGGAATCTTGCCATTGCTCTTCTAGAGGTTCCATAGGTTCAGCCTGGGAAGCCAAAAAGTCATCAGGGTCCAAAACCTGGGAATCCATGACCAACTGGGAATCCTCTTCAAGTTCCGTCGGGGAAACCTCGGAGCCTGCTGGCTCAGAAACTTCACTAAGTTTCCTTTCAACCAACTGATCAAACCAACCATCATCATCTTCTTCTTCATCAGAAGAAGTGAAGACAACCTTGTCCTCTGCATTGAATCCCTCATAGCTTTGATCACCGTCATCTTCATCAGAGCCATCATGATTGCAAGGCTGCAGGGGAACAAAAGTAACATATGCTGGAAACAAAAACAAAGACATCGAAACATAATGGACAATGAAAGGGTCAATGGCTTACATATACTTCAGGGATGCGTTCAAAAATGTTTAGTTGGAGTGAATGCTTACTGTACAAATTGAATCTTTAATTGTATTTGCAATTTGATGGAAACCTTTCCAGCAGCACACATGTTGGAAAACCAGTTGAATTCACACACATAGATGGTAATATGCATATATAGCTTCTGCCCACAACACACCCTACACACAACACATCCAAACAGTGATCAACATTTTCTCCCAGTTTTCCTGAATGGACGGCTTGAGAATTCGCTGAAGCTTCAAGAACTGCATGTCCTAGGTCCAAAGGAAACAGTTTAATGTGAGTATCACAACCTTGGGACCCGTGTGTATATTTGTCTACTATCTTCATGTACATTTTGATTGGATCAGCTGTTTCCACAAGAAACATAAAGCAGTGTTCTAGGAGCTTTTAAGATTAGACAAAAACAAATACGGGTATGTTCTGATGGATACATATCATATAACTATGTGATTGTAGCATATTGTATAATTCGTAAGATAAAAACATATGCAAACTCGTGCTATCGAATTCCCAGAGCAAGAAGCCACTGATCCCAGGTTCTTATGGGTCTTCATCTTGATAAAGCTCAGCATACTTTTGCAAGTCCACGAATCAAGTTTGATCTTGTCCTTCTGGCCAACCAAGTTCATCTTCATCCGGAATAGCTTGATCCTAAGAGTACAAACGGTCAGATGGGATGCATCATCAGATATTTCTTTTTTTTGGGGGGTAGGTGTTGGGGTTATTTCACCTATAACCCTTTTAGCATCATTTAGCCACACAGACCCTTAAGACCCCTTAAGATGTTTAGTCATGTTATCCATGGTACTTGGTCCGACCCTGTCCTTCACTTTTTTAATCATGTGCATTGGACACAAGAAATGGTGCACCAAGAAATTAAAACTGTGCATTGTATGCATCTATGCATTTAGGCTAGGCTCTCATTGGCCAAGGGTTTCACATAGGGCAGCGGGTGGTTCTCAACCATTGCCATTCTGTAGAGTAGAGGGGCCAAGACATACTCATTGCGAACTGCGTCCTTGATGCAAAACTTAATGGCTTGCTTAGCACCTTGGGAAGACTCAAACAACCTATCCGTTTCCACTGCCACATGACGGACTGCGGCCTGCTGTTTCCACTCCTTCCACACACCATCCACGTTGCAAGGAGTGCGGGCAGCAGCTGTCGCAGACTTACTGCGAGGCATGGGAACTTGGGAAAGCGAACCCTTTGATCCCAATCCTGTTCAAAGTTTGAAGCCCAAATGCTGTAGATATGTTTACATGGGTCAATGTTTGCATGCATGTACGGGTGCATGCGTGTATGCTGATATGATTTGGTATGTCATGACTCATGATGTGTCATTTTAAGTCGTGGAGATGTATCCCAGCCTCTTGATCACATCTATAACCAGAAGACCCCAATAAAGTTGTATTTGAGTTCATTTGAATGCATGAATGATCCAAGGTAATCAAAATAAATGCCACAAAAATCTTTGTGTTCCCTTGGGTCATATGGACCAGGTTTGAGGACTCCTGGGCCATCCCTATTTCCACATCACCACCTGCAGGCAGATGATATCTGAGATCCCAGCTCACTAGTTGGCCCGACGCAGCCAAAACAGGGCCATGGGATGCATTGACGGTGTGGGCTGGCAATTCCATAGAGGGAAATGTAGCTAATTGGAACTCCAGCATCCCTTGTCATTACAATGCTATATCATGGAAACAATTGAAGGAGGTGACTTGGTGAACCTGCGCTTGGTGTCCATCACTGTAAACTTATTTTATATGATTGAATTAACCTTGGTTGACCCATCCTAGCATCATTGATCATCATTGCTATTCTTTACATATCTGCAATATGCCTCCCATGATTTGAGGGCAGCCAAAATGGCTTCCAAATGATGCCACACCTGAGCAGGAAGAGGACCAATGATGGAAAACCCGGTTTTTGAACTACCCCTTTGGAAATCCAGGTTGTGGAAGATAAAACCTGGTTTTTAACAAAAAACCTTTGTTTTGGCACTAAGAGCCAGCGGATGGTATGTATATATATATATATATCTACATCTAATATCTGATATCTGATATCTGCAGTCTCATTGGCCGGTGTTGATTTATTTACAGGGATTTTGGAGCTAGCTCGGCTACCACATTTGTGCCTCGACCAAGGCATGGCCAATTCCTGAAGAGTTTCAGGCGCACAAATACCACGTGCAAACCCATGGGACTGGGATGACTGGAACCTTGCTTGGAAACGCAAGGGATAACTAGTAACTTAGTAACTAGTAACCCCCCAAAAAAAGATAGAAACCGTGGGCTCTGAAATTCTGTTGGATTTTGTTTTTCTATCTTTTTGGGGGTTGCTAAGCAGTGATGTTGCCATTCCTTATCGTTGGCGAATACCCACAGGTTCTCGGGAAATCCAGGGTATTTGGGAATGCCATGGCATCAGATCCTGCTGAGGAGAGTATCCCTACATTTTCCATCCCTCGGATTGGGCATCCCACGGCTTCTTGGCGGTAACGGTTCAAGGGTGAGTCAAGGATGGCAGATAGCTGGTTGCTAGAAACGTATTGGACCATCCTGTAGTTTCAGTACTGTCACACTATGGCACGAACAAAGATTCATTTCTTTGTCACTGTTATATAAAGCTCTTAAATATGGCGCTAGCTGTACGGAAGGTGAGCACCTTTTGGCTCTTCACAACACCATGGTCACTGACTGGTAACGATAGGATGTCCTTGTGATAAACGGGGGGGGGCACTCCCAAACCATCCATTTTATTTTCTTTTCAGATTTCCCATTACAAATCATCCAGCTATTGGGGTGCCCCCAGCCGGAAACCTCCAGTTGCCAGGTAATCCATTGATTTTGGGTCTCCCCTGCACCGTGACTAGATCAGTGTTTGATGATGACACCAGGCTACGATGGCGTCGTGAAGGAAGGTATGCAACTTGGCCGCAGATGCGGGTAGTGGTCCGGAATTTGCCGATTGCGTGGAATTTGGGACCGACCCATCAAACAACAGAATCATCAAACAAGGGGATCTAACCGTCAAAAAGTCAATTTTTAGTTTGGTTTAACCAGTTTAACCATCTCTCAGATGGAGATTGAACCATGTAACGTGGCTTTGCAGCGAGACAGCTTAAGATTTTTGTTGGTCCTGGTCCTGGAGTCCTGATCCAGAAGGGACCTTGGGATGAGCGAATATCGCAACAATTTGACGAACGGGCCGGTTGTGGCAGCGCGCCATGAGGCTCCGAAAACATCAGGAATGAGTGGTTGAGATCGATGTGTGTTTTTCTCAGTGTTCAACAACTTGACCTGCTTCAGATTTCCAGACAGCTCAAGTGACTTGCAATTCTCGATCATTTTGGGAAGTTGATGTTTTTTTTTTTACAGGGGATTTCATGGATTTCCATAGTTGGATTTCTTCAAACTCCAGCATCAGCCGAAGGGCGCCGGTTGGCCAAGGACTCTGAGTGTCGAGGCCTTTATCGGTTCAGATCAGGGCGGAGAAGGTGTGAAGCTCCTTGGTCCCAAGGGGATGGCAGGCACCATTGACATGTTGAGAAAATGCTGGGAAAACTGGTGATTCTGCGGGATCTAATTAATGGATATTAATGGGGTTTAATGGGAAATCCCTTTTGATTGGGGATCAAACGTCAAGAATGATGACTTAAGCAACAAACATGGTGGTACAATATTGCAAAATGGGAATGTACTCTCCCGAAAACCAACGTTGGGCAAAAAAACAATAAAACAAATTTGGGTTCCATGTTAGCGCACCCATGTTAAAATTCATGAGCGGGATAAGTGCCAGGTAGGTGCCATGTTGGTGCTAGTGAATTTGGACATTTTTGCACAATTTTTGGCTGCATGGCATACTAACATAGAACCCCACAAGCTGCCAGAGAGTGCTCATCCAAAA
>Ga0126342_10001974_pt1 | contig 30789 bp, 20 predicted proteins | sample Cyp1metagenome_FD_92528 | JGI IMG/M metagenome (GOLD analysis project Ga0126342, IMG submission 92528) | Coral microbial communities from Lord Howe Island, Old Settlement Bay, Australia - Cyphastrea 1 metagenome | ecosystem: Host-associated > Invertebrates > Cnidaria > Coral ...
TTCGGTTCGTGCCCATTCGGTTTGCGTAAGAATAAGTGGCGGTTCGGTTCGTGCCGGTTCGTAGCCTGCCGGTTCCTGAACGGTTCGGTTCCCGGTTCACGGTTCGTTTCCTAAGCCATACTGAAATTGAAAATCCACACGGTTTGGTGTTGAAGACAGACTCAGGTAGACTGGGAGATCCAATTGCATGGGTACTTGACAAGTACTTCAATCTTTCGCAAAAAATTGATTCACGATTGGCCACCGATCCCATGATGAATCAGCCCAAGTAGCATACACAATCATAATCCAGACATTATGATTGATAATTGGATATTATTGTGAATGCGGCATACATCCCATATGCCAGTGGACTATGATCTGATTATATCTGGTTATTACTCACAAAAAATAACTGGAAATTATATTTGGTTATATCTGGTTATCACTGGAATGCAGACATCTCAATGGGGATGTCGACCACCATTCGGTATGAAGAGAGCAACCTGATTCGATGAGAAGTGGTGACCAACTGAGTTGGCTCGGCTGGTTCATAACTACCATTTCTCTGATACGTTTGTGGTAGATATACCAAACTAGTTCGTGGGGTGGACATAAACCAACAAACATAGGGTTTGGGGGCCACCTTCTATATCATCCCATTTTTTTAATTATAGTTGGTTATGTACTATACCACCGTTGATATCCCATTCAATACCAACAGTTCTGAATGAAATTGACTCATGAATTATTGGCTCTTAATATCGGTGTGTCTGAAAATAGTGTACCCCTAAACCCAATGGTTAATGATCATTATCCCTATTAAATGGCTATAATTGGGAATATACCCTATTTTCAGACAAACCCATATATAGCACTCTTGGATGATGTTTTCTCCATCATGTCCAGGTTTTTTTACCTCTGGATTGGCCGGCCGCAATGGGGTACAGTCCTTCTATTCTCTGGTAATCTAACATAGCTATTGAAAATGGCCGTTTATAGTTGATTTACCCATTAAACATGGTTATTTTCCATAGTTTTTTGTATGTTTAGCAGAGGGTATTCGCCATCATTCCAGGTTCAAAAAACCTTTCAATCCTGGGATTTTACTCTCTGGTAGTCCAAAGTTGCTAAGAAATCCTTGTCACTACCCTCTGGTAAACATACAAAAAACTATGGAAAGATCCACCATTTATTGAATGGGAAAATCAACGAACTAAATGGGCCATGGCTTCAATAGCTATGTCTGTTAGATTACCGGAGGGTATCAAAGATAGATTTTCATGAGGATATCCCATCAAAATTTACCCAGAGGGTAAATGAAGGCTAAATTTCCAGCCTGCGCCATGTTTAATTTTTCGGGTCAACCGTCCCAAGTTGGTTAGATCCGAATCCCATTACGGTAATCTAACAGACATTGCTATTGAACATGGCCGTCATGGCCAATCAAGTTCGTTGATTTACCGGACTTAAAGATGGTGATTTTCCATAGCTATGTTAAATTACCAGAGGGTATATTGTATTGTGATTTATACTCCATTGTATTCCGATTATTGTTGCTGATCATCCACATTTTGTTGCTTCAATGCCATTAGAATATAACGTTCTCATGATATTCCCGTTGAAGTCATATAGATTCATATTTAGATTCATATTTATTCCCCAGTTATGATGTATTGAAAAATATCTCCAGTTGGTTTTAAAACTCCGGCCATGGAGTTAGTTAAGTAGCTAGTTTTTATGGCTTATTTCATTGGGATATGTTTGTAATTTGTAGCCCACTTACCCTCTGGTTATTTAACATAGCCATTGTATAGATGGCCCATAGAAATAGATGGCTTACCTATTAATATCATGGTGGATCTTTCCATGGCAAACTGTTAGTCATAACCAGATGGTATATCTTCATAAACATCAACAATGAGTTATTGTTAGATATCAAACAACAACTCATTGTTGATGCTTAGAACAATAACATACAATAACATACATAACTAACTGTCGTTAATCCCACGGCCCATCGAAAAGTCATACAATAACATATTGTTGATTTTTTTAGAACAATAACATACAATAACATACAATAACTCTAACTGTCCTTAGCTCAAAAAACACGGCCAAAAAGGAAGCGCGTGGACTTCTACGATCTCGGCAAGACGGCCGTGGCCCTGGTGAACGTGGCCGGACGGGAACAGCAACTGGTCTGCGACCTTCCAGGCCTGGGAAATCCCTGGAGAATCCATGGTGACTGGTGGTGAAATGTGGGGACCTCCTTAAAATAATGGGAAAACCATGGGAAAACCATGGGGAAATGGTGATTTATATGGAAATTCACCATAAACCATCTGGTTGGTGGTTTGGAACATCAATTTTTTATTTTCCCCAATAGTTGGGATGATGATCCAATCTGACGAACTCCATCATTTTTCAGGGGGTGAAGTATACCACCAATTAGTATGGTTGATAAACTTAAATAACTCTATAATTATAGTTGTAAGTTATAAGTATATATCATAAACCAAGATTATTAGTTATAAACCAACTTGGCGATCTAGAAAACCCGATCTTGTAGGTGTTTGGATTGGTATAAAACCATGAAAAAAGCTGATGGGATTTGTAGGTAAAATCCATGGAATTTCATGATTTGCATCTAATTCATGTTGCACTTTCACGGATTTGCACAAGGTTGTGTCCCATATCATATCCTTGGTAAGTTGGCAAACTTATTTGCCGATCGGGGTTCATGAAAAAAACGGTTTATGGTAGATATGTCGCACCACTATTTGGGGGCATTACCTCGTAGGGGATATGATGAACTTGATGATTTATTCTCTGGTTATTTAACAGCTATGGAAGCCATGGCCCATTTATAGATGATAAAAATGATGATTTACCTTTTAAAAATGATGATTTCCCAGTTCTCTACGTTAGTCATAACCAGAGGGTATATTATTTTTAGTTACATATTTACCCCAACTATATTGATTATATCATCTTATATCATCCATAGTTAATTAGTGGTTAATAAGTGGTTATCTGATTCATTCCTGTGACTATATTGACATGTATAGACATTAATAGTCAATAATCACTATTCATGGTCATTAATAGTGATTACCCTCTGGTAAACAAATATAGCTATAGAAAATGGCAATAGAAATAGTTGATTTACCAAAAAAAATGCTGGATCTTTCCATATAAATCACCATTTTCCCATGGTTTTCCCATCATTTTCCCATAAAAAAAAACGGTGATTTTCCCATGGTTTTTTGGTGTTTTTTTACGAGTCCAAGGAGGCCACGGATGATGATGAAAAACTCCATCTTCTGATGGATTTTTGGGCGATTTCCCAGCCATGTTACCCTCCGGTAAACGTTGACAAAAAACCATGGGAAAATCACCGTTGTCTTATGGGAAAATGATGGGAAAACCATGGGAAAATGGTGGTTTATATGGAAAGATCCAGCAGTTTTTTTGGTAAATCAACTATTTCGACTGGGCCATGTTCAATTAGCGAACTGTTAGTTTACCAGAGGGTAGACTACAGGAGGCAGGGCGCACCAAAAATTTCTCCGCCAAAGCACCTCATCTCCATGGTTGGTCTTACACCTCCAGTTTTGTTCGGAAACTCACCAAATATGTTGGACCGTAGAAGAATTCCATGCTTGGAGGGTGCAGTTGGGGTCAAAATTTAGATACCACCCACGGTGACGACCTTCACAATTTTGGGACATACCTCCCTATATACCCTCTGGTTATTTTTACATAGCTATTGAAAATGACCATTTATAGTGGATTTTCCCATTGAAAATGGTGATTTTCCATAGTTATGTTAGTTTACCAGAGGGTAACTTCGGTTCTATGTTTGCAAAGTGCGTTCCCATTTTTTCGCCGTCACATTGCCCTGTTGCCCAGTGGATTTTGTTGTGAATTTCCACCAGAAACCAATCTTGGGGACCGCACGCGTCATTTCCATAGATATTCCCACATATTCCAACATGTTGGACCCCATTATATGAAAGCTTCCCATATTGTCATTGGTGAACGGTTAAATCCTCCCCACCTTAAGAAACCGAATGAATCTCTTTCGACACTGTCAACAGAAACATCCAGAAACCTGTCGGGGATAGCATGGGGATGGGAGTGTGTGCTGGATGGGGATGCAGTTGATGTGGACATATTACAGCCAGTCATGGCCATGAAAATTACCATCTGGTTATGTCTAACATGGCCATGGAAAATCTCCATTTTTAATAGGTAAACCATCTCTAAATGGGCCATTTTCCATGGCTATGTTAAATAAGCAGAGGGTAGTTGTAACTGGTTACAACTGGTTATTTCAATATTAAAAATTATTCTGATTCTCTGAACGAAAATACCTACCTGCGTATGCAGTTGAGGTTACACATGGGTACAACCGTGGTTATAAATCCTCATAAGTTGGGATATAGCCCCTGTAACTACGGTCCTACACTTATAACTGGAACTGCACTTCCAAGGGATATGGGACCCCACACGGTGATCTTGGAATTAGATGGTCTATGGCTATGGTGAGTTAATGATTTAACCAACGATAACAATAGGATACATTCATGGGTATCCAAGGGGTATTTTTCGTCAAATTCCCCTTCCAGGAGTTGACTTGACTTTTCATAGATCTTCCTTGTAAATGTGTGATAATTATCCATTCTGCCTGACATTATCTATTATATATATATATGTTGAACTCACATGATCTATCTGATATTAGATCTATTATCTATTAGATCTATTATCTAGTATCTATTATTAGATCTATGATCATTTCTATCTGATATTAGATCTATCATCTATCACACATTTATACCTTTTTATTTTAATGCGACGTGTTGGGGAACGAACCGGGTGACGACTTCCACCAGGAGCCACCACCGGACTGATCGAGAAGTTGACTGCAAAGAACATCTCAATTGAGGTGCACCAACCCGACAAACCGACCCTTGGCTGCCTTGAAATAGCAATTTGTGTGGACCAAAAACGGCCAATTTATGGTGGACATAGATAGACATAGTGTGATTTTGGCGAAACATGATGAGTTTGATGTGGACCAAAAATCGGTGGACATAAAACTGGCTGGTCCATTTCTGGCTGGTGAAGTATAAATGGTCGATTTCCACTTCACCATAGAAAAAAACCCAGTTTTGGTGTTTTACGGGATTTATGGAGATGGAAAAACTGGTGATTTTATGGGGTGATATTCAAAATCTCATTCAATATAAATGCCCTTGTATCTGGAAACTTATTCGAGAAAATCTGAGGTGAAATGTCAAAAAAAGATCATTGACATTTCAACACAATGATGAATTTAATGGTGAGTTGTAGAAATAGTAGGGAAAACGTATTTGAAGAAGCATTTGGGAAAACACTGGGTGAGTTTGGACATCTTTGGGAAACTTGGTCGGTTTGTTGTCCCATCAATCGGCTTTGAAACAGCGAAACAGCCCCAGCTTGTGGGTGATGTTTTCCGACGGATCGGCCTATTAAGGAACCCCTTTCTGGGTGTCCTGGGTGACATCGCCTTCCCTTTGCCACCAGTCCTTCCAGTCCTGGCCGGGGAATGCGGACAAGGATCCACGATATCTCGAGATTTTTCTTTGGCTTTCCTGGCTTTCCTGTCCAAAAGAAGGAAGACCATACATAAATGCGATGTATCATCGTGCATCTGGATCCAAGATTCAACTATTAAACTGATTCAAACTGGGGCAAACCAAAGCATGTTCTGATGGCAAATCCGTGGATTGAATCAGAAACAATGGCTAAATCTGGAACCAGAGGGAGAGGTACCCATTGTTTCCGAAACAATGGGAATATATACGAACCAACTCAAAAAAAATGCAGGGTATTTTTTCAGATTGGCGATGAATCATCCCAAATCTACCATCTCCCGAAATGGCTAGTACCCTCTGGTAAACTAACATAACTATGGAAAAATCACCATTTCTAATGGGAAAATCCACTATAAATCACCATTTTCAATAGCTATGTTAAATTACCAGAGGGTAGTTGATTTACACACCGACCAAGGCCGATTTTGATGGAGAAAAATTCATCGTCCGTCGTCGAGAATGACCCGTTTTTTTGGTGTTTTTGTGTCTGGAATTAGCATTGATTCTTCAACAGAATAGACATTATTGCACATGTTCGTTACATATTCATGGATTATATATGTATTGTTGCGGATAATTACTTATGATATCAGTTCGACAAAATTATCCTTCCTATACATCTATTCATGGATTATAGCTTCCCAAAAAGAAAATATGAAAGTAAAATCCTACTCACATAGTGTTAAGGTACTTTTCAATTAAGTCATAATTTCATAATAATAATTCAACTATCATTATATCCCATTGTTGTTGGTTGTATCCCAGTACAGTATATCGCCATAAAATCAGCATGACATCTCATTAATTAACTATTTTTTAAATCCCCATGAAATCACCATTACATAAAATCACTACCTGGTTTATTTTGGGGTCCTGAAAACTTTCGTAGGAATCACATACTTGGCGCAGTTCCAGTGAATTACCTCGGTCTATTTTACCATGGATCATAGTTATAGGTGACATTTTCCAACTTATCTATGGGAATTTCAGGAACCTAAAATGGAGGTACCCACCATATATAAGGCCTATATAAGGGCTATGTAAGGGGATATCCCCCTAAAATATGGCCTTATATGGTACAGTACCTCCATTTTAGGATCCTGAAATTCCCATTGAACTTATGGTGGTTATCATCATAACTATACCCGTGAACCTCACCTGTGATTCATCCCCATGATTAGTCCATTAGAACCCCCTGAAAAAAATCCAATTGTTCATCGTTTATTATCCTCAAACATACCCTTTGGTAAACTAACATAGCTATGGAAAATCACCATGTTTAATGGTAAAACTCACTATAAATGGCCATGTTCAATAGCGAACTGTTAGTCATTACCAGCTATAAAAACCTATTAAAAACCTAGAATCAGCAAGTTAGTTCAACCAAATCCCATTAATATTCCATTAAATCACTATAAATTCATCATTTAATCACTATAAATCCCATTAAATCAGCCCATGGTCCTGCCCCGTTGGTCGTTCCCTCGAGGCTCGTCATCGGGGGCTTGCTGTTCCTTCGCTCCCGTGGCGGTGGCGGCGGCGGAATCCCGGGCTTCGGCGACTCGGAACGACTCGGAACGACGCGGAAACTCGGGGTGGAGGTCATGTCCGGTAAAATTTGGAGGCAAGTATTATAGTAACTATTGGTATATTATTATTATTATTGTTATTATTATTGGGATTATTGGGATGGGGCCTCCCAGTGATATAACTATTGGCTAATTATTATTATTACCCTCTGGTTTTGGGATGATTATTGGGATTAATAATGGTTAATGATGGATAATAATGATATAACTATTGGTAAAATTTGGAGGTATATAACTATTGGCTAATTATGATTGTTATTATTGGGATTATTATTGGAATTATTATTGGATAATATTATGTTCAATATATGTTTACTGTTTAGATACAGGATGGGGCCTCCCAGTGATGTTTGTTGGTTTGTAAACCCCATGAATACCATAGTTATCTAGCTCGTTATATCTACCATAAACCATAGTTAAGCCTAATTATTATTGGCTTATTATTATTATTATTACCCTCTGGTTTTGTTGGTTTTGTTGGTTTTAATATTATCCAATAGTAATCCCAATAATAATCCCACTATTGGCTAATTATGATTGTTATTGGGATTATTATTGGATAATATTAAAACCAACAAAATTATTGGGATGATTATTGGGATTAATAATGGTTAATAATGGATAATAATGATATAACTATTGGCTAATTATTATTATTACCCTCTGGTAAATTAACTCGTTGACCCTGAAAATACGCAATTTATAGTGGAAACTAGTCTTCCCACCCCTTACTGCCAGGGTCTATGTTAATTTACCAGAGGGTATTATTGGCTATATAATTATGATTGGGATTATACTATAACAAAATTATTGGGATTATTCTTGGGATTAATAATAGTTAATAATGGAGTATAATGGATAAAATAATGGTTAATGATGGATAATAATAATGGATATAATTTTATTGGCTAATTATAGATACAGTATAAAACCAACAAAACTAGACGATGATTGGCTGGTTCATGGATTTAAATAGGGCTAATTGTTAATGGTGAAATGGCTGGTTCAAAATTATTGGGATTATTATTGGCTAATTTTAGTATATAGTATAACTATTATTACCCATTATTATATCAGTATTAATATAGTACAATAGTACAATACTGGTTGGTGGTTTGGAACCATGGAATTTTTTATGAATTTCCATTCAGTTGGGAATAATCGTCCCAACTGACGAACTCATATTTTTCAGAGGGGTTCAAAGCACCAACCAGAAATTATTGGGATTATTATTGGCTTAATACTGTGATAATACTGGGAGAAGGTATATTATGGCCTATTGTGGGATGATACTGGATACTTAGTGGTTCATCCAACGGATCGTAAGTGGTAAAGGTTCACCCCAGCATTTTGAGTGGACTAAACCCTACTGATCCCATAAAAGGAACCAGGGTTATAACCCACTTACTAAGTAGAATGAGCCACCAAGTATAAAGCCAACAAAATTATAGAGTAGAAATTATAGCATGTATCATCTATACAATTAATGATTATTTTATATAACTACTCTTCGGTACTTGCTGGTACGTGGGTCATTATTTGAGGGTTGGCTGCTAAACGCTTGTTGGGTGCTTAAATTACCCCTGATACATTGGAATAGCACAATAATCTACGAACTGGAAATGGCCCATAGCTAGCCAAGTGGCCCCCGATAGTTAGCTAAGTTGGTTATAAGTAAGTTGGCAAGGGTTTAATCTATAATGGAGTTTCAAAACTAACAAACATAACTGAGGGGGCACCACCTTGTTTCTGTTGGTAAATATAACTAGATTTGCAACATGATTTATAGAAGATAATATCCAAGTACTTGAGCAGTGTTCAAAACTCCTGTTGCTTGATGATAAGGGGGTTATACTACCATATACTACCCAAGATAGATCTGGCGCCTTGTCATTGCTAGTCATAATCCATGAAGTGAGAACGCCTATTTTCAGCAACCGGTTATGACTAACATAGCCATGGTATTCGATGGTTTACCTATTAATAGCATAGTCGATCTTTCCATGGCTATGTTAGTCATAACCAGAGGGTATCAGCAACCAAGATCAAAGCGTGACATTTCGGTTTGCACCGCTACCCAGGCAATCAGGGCAAGGCCAAGATCATGATTCAGCCAGAGACAGGCGTGGCGAGGGTTGATACCCTGTCAGGCCCAATGGAAGAGACGTTGATCTTTTTTGGGTGATCAGATTCTGTCGACTATTTGCGTGCAAGTTTTTAGGGCTGGTTAGGAACTGTTGTTTTTGGAAGAAGATACAGAAACAAAAGAATGGTTGAAACATCAGTGATACCTTTGCCAAAGCGATACTCATCCCATAAGTGATGCGAACTAGTGGGTCAACCTTTGTTCGATACGAACGTTCGTAACATCAATGGTAACATCAATGGTAAACAGGGTCATGTTACTATTGACCATTAATCATTAATAACCATTGATGTTACCATGACCTAATCCATTGATTACCATCTGGTTATTTGACATACCCATGGAAAATCACAATTTTTAATAGGTAAACCCAGGTAAACAATCTATTTCTATGGGCCATCTATACCTTCCATGGCGAATTGTTAGTCATAACCATTGATTAACTCATTAAGATCAATGGATACCTGATGCGAACTAGTGGGTCAACCTTAATCAGCCTCGCTATCGGTAACGCCATGTCCGATTACCATGTCGCCAATCGCTCGAATCATGGCTTGCACCAGGGCATCAGAGGCGATTTTTCAGTTGCCGAAAAGAAAGAAAAACGCTGTCTTCGATGGTTTGTTCAATATATGTTTACTGTTTAGATACAGGATGGGGCCCCCCAGTCGATAACGTTCAGTTGGTTTATAAATGGCTGAATTCTATGGTTTATGGTAGATATAACTATAGATAACTATGGCTAATGGGGCCCCATCCTGTATCATTGAAAAAATGTGATTTATTGGATTTTCATGGGATTTAATGGTGATCTCAGGGTAAATATAAAAAATGGGGGTACCCCCCAAATCATCCATTTATAGCTAGGCTTTTGCATATTATAAACATTTATAAGCCATCTAGCTTTTGGGGTACCCCCATGACTATGGAAATCCTGAAATGGACAAAGTCACATCTCACACCTAATGTCAACCCCCGGATTTTGCTAAACCATGGTTTATTAAATGCATTTTATAGTGTATAATACTTCTGGTAATACCCATATGTTCATATCCATTGTTTACTATACACCACATAATCCGTTGGTTTGAGTTTCCCAACAAGCACTGGATGTTGATTAAAAAAATGTAGAAGTCTATGCAAAGGATACCTTTAATTGGGGGGAAATTAACGGTTTGCTATTGTAAATGACCATTTATAGTGGATTTTCCCATTAATCATGGTGGATCTTTCCATAGTTATGTAAACGTTTACCAGAGGGTAATTGGGCGGAAATTAACAAACCAAAAAAATGTTGAATAGGATGTAGGGTAATTTTACCCAAGGTAATGGGAATAGAATGTTGACGAACCAAGATCATTTACTGAAATGTAATGGGAATAGACACCAATAGATCCTGGTTGGTGGTTTGAAACATTTTTTATTTTCCCATATATTGAGAATAATCATCCCAACTGACGAACTCATATTTTTCAGAGGGGTAGGGCTCAACCACCAACCAGGATCTTTGGATGGAGGATTTATCGTTGCTCATGGTCCCACCATGCTCCAAACATATGATTGGTGAAAAAATCCCCATGTTCATTGGCTTTGTCTGAGGGCTACCCCCAAATTTCATAAGTGACAACCGCATTAGTTACAGCATTTTCCACATTAAAATTGCTGTTTGGGGGTATATCCCTGCCGTTTTCAGACCCGATATCCCATGAGTTCCCTATCTGACGACTTGCCGGCTTTCTCTCACCATTTTCCCATGACGTTTTCATGGTCAGAATCACCATAGAAAAATGGCGCTAATAGCGGCTATAGACACCCAAATATCGTAGTAAGTTGGTTGATGATGGTTAATGTATGGTTAATATATGGTTAATATATGGTTAATATATGGTTAATATATGGTTAATATATGGTTTTTATATGGTTATTATATGGTTATTATATGGTTATTATATGGTTATTATATGGTTAATGATGGTTAATTATGGGTGATCATGTGTTTCCAACAAATCATGGGGGTACCCCAACAAATCGCTGGATGGTTAATGGAAAATCATGGAGAATCCCTTCAATCCCATTAAACCCCCTTAGTTCACCATGGTGATAGGGGCTATCACAAACATGAAACAAATCACCATGGTTACGACCCTCCAAATACCATCTCAAAAACATGGTAAAAATCATAGAAATTATGCGGGACGAATAAATGAAGATGACACACAACATTTTATGGCGACTTAAAAGGGTTTAGATACAGGATGTGGCCCCCAGTCGATAGCGTTCAGTTGCCTTATAAGTGGTTGAATTCTATGCTTTATGATAGATATAACCAAGTAGTTAATGGGGGTACCGGGTTTTGTTATGGTTTCTAAACCAACGTTCACATCACTGGGGGGGCTCCATCCTGTAGTAAACCCATCGTTTTCAAGGCGTGAAGTTCGAGAACGTGGCGGGCATCGACGAGGCGAAGGAAGAGCTCATGGAGATCGTCGATTTCTTGAAGGCCGCAGGGCGCCGCAGGGTGTGTGGATCCCCCCAAGACCTGGATGGTGCATGGAAACTCCTTTGGAAATATGGATGATGACTAGGGTTACCCAATGTTTGTTTGAAAACCTCCATGATGTGTTAATCCCAAAATGTGAAATATGGACCATGAAAAGCTCCATGATATGATGGACTTAATACTTATTATACATTCAGAAATCCATCATGGATATTCATGGATTTGTTTCATGGATGATACATGGGGGTACCCCGCATTTTTTTAAAACTTCCATGATGTCATGATGTGTTTGAGGATTTAAGCAAGAGAAAATATGGTATAATAATGTATAATAGGGATTGCATCTATATAAGTGGTGAAAATTGTGGTAAAATGGGGATTATATCCATGATTATCCGAGTATATCCAATTTGTTTGTTCCACTAAAGCCAATTATACCATTTGAGCATTTTTCTTTTTTAGGGGACAAGAAACGATATGACTATTAGATGGTTAGTCTGGTTAATGTATGGCTAATGAAATACATTATGGGATATATGATAAATACCTACATCTTCAACCTGGGTTTGTTTAGTTGGTGATTTTGTTTTTTCCTCATGCATGTTTTGCATCTTTAAAATCAAGCTCTTGTATTTGTTTCAAAACGTAACAATGTGATGCCCCCCAGTTATAAGTTGGTTTAGATTCGCCCCAGTAACTAGTTCGTTATTTAGGTACCATAAACCATAGTGAAATTGGAGTTATTGGCACCACCTGAACGCTATCGAACGGGGGCCTCACATCGAAATCATCACAGGTCATCCATAAATGGGCCATGTTCCATAGGGAACTGTCAAATAACCAGGGGACTCATCCAAAACAACGAAAGGCCATGACGAAAGTTATAACTCATCACACATAGCAAGTCCCAAGAAGATAGAAATGTGTTTCCAGGATGATGATGTTTCCGCATGTCTTCCAGGTTTGAAAAAATTGTTCTATACTCGTCAAACTTTTTTGGGGGCGCTATGGTAGAATTTTAGATATATCCATATATCTACTATACACCTATCACAATGGATGTGAGAGTCTTTTCCGGACGACACCCTAGCTCGTCCCCTTAACTGCAGGGGTGGGGTAGTGGCCCGCCTGTCCGCCTAGTGTTGCACCCTATCACAATGGATATATGATATATCTACCACAGTAGATATCTACGGACCATAATTAACTAATAAGAATCATTTGGTATACGATATATTTTTCATGGTAGAGGAGGTTACATGTAGGTTTCCAATTATACATGTATATTATATGTACCTTCTGGTTAGTTAACCTAGCTATAGAAAATCCCCATGTTTAATAGGTATATAAACCATCTATAAATGGGCCATTTTCAATGGCTATGTTGAATAACCAGATGGTATATATCATGATGTTCGATATAATGTTGGAGACCTGACATGTATCTACCACAGCGAAAACTTATCGTTGGATTGATAGTTTAAGACACATTAACTATTCTATCACAATGTCAGTTATTCATCATAGATATCCCCAAACCACAAAACAAACATCATCATGCCACATATATCCCCATAGATAGATAACCTAGATTCTGGTACCATTATTCCATCTACATCTACATCTACATCTACATCTACATCATCATCATCATCATCATCATCAAACCATTGCATTTACTTGGCGGCTCATTCCACTGAGGAGGTTACGATCCGCGAGTAGTTCGCCACCATGTACATTGGAATCCATGATTAATCATCATTAGTCATCACAAACTATCACTAAGGATCATTAACTATCATTGCTTGGTGGTTCATTCCACTTAGTAAGTAGGTTATAACCCCAGTTTTCTGAGTGGATTAAGCCTACTTTTCCCACGAACAAAACCAGGGATGAGCCACTTCTACTTAGGATTCCTGGCATGAGCCACCATGGTTAATTAATGATAGTTCTTGTAGGTGTAATAATGATGATAATACCTATTAATAGTACATAAACGTACATAGCCTAGGATAATGTACTATGGATAATACTATTCTTACCTAATGGATCATTAACCATCATTAGTTGTCATTAACTATCATTAATTAACCATCATTAACTATCATTAATCATTACTTGGATATCATTCATCATAATTAACCATTATTAACCTATCATTAGTCCATCATTAACTACATGATAATCCATCATTATCATCATTAATCACCATAAACCATCTTTAGCTACATGATAATCTATCATTAACCTATCATTAATCATCATAAACCTATCATTAACCATATTTAGCTACATGATTAACCATTAGCTAATGATGATTAACCTATCATTAACCATGATAATCTATCATTAGTATTGGATGATAATGTTAATCCATCATTAACCGATCATTAACCCATTCTTTCTCAAACAAATCCTGAAATCATCGCATCATCGAAGCGCAGGCCCCGGAACGCTTCGTCAAGGTCGGCGCCAAGATTCCTCGGGGCGTTCTGTTGACCGGACCTCCAGGTGTGGCCCCTGGTGGCCCCTGGTGGCCCCGGGAAGAAAAACCCATGGAAAAACCCATGTCACATTTTTTGTATGGGAAAACCATGGAAAAACCCATGAAAAATGGCGAGACCACTGGATTGTTTTTGAATTTTAGGCATCATGATAAACATCCTTTTGTCTTGATGTTTTATCACAGTAGTTTCAAATTCACCATCATCCATGATAAACATCCATTTTCACATCATTAAAATCTATTCACCAACATAATGATAAACATCCTTTTGATAAACCTCAGCTGTGAATCGGCACTGAACTCACTATGTCTGGTGGGGCCTTGGAGATCGGCACAGATCTGATTACGCTTCCCGGCCTGGTCAACGTTAAAAGCGACATGGAGAAGCCATGGAAAAATGTCGAAATCCTTGAATTAGCCATAGAAATAGATGCTTTACCTAGGTTTACCTATTAAAAATGTTGATTTTCCATATAAATCACCATTTTCCCATGGGTTTTCCCATGGTTTTCCCCCCTGGTTTTCCCATAGAAAAATGTTGATTTTCCATCGTTTTTTGTATGTTCACCGGAGGGTAAAATACGTGACGATTTTATTTTGGCTGAGAAATCTCCATCGCCAGCTTTGATGAAATGAATCATGTCCCAAACGAATGTGAGCGATCTACCTATCTCGCAATGATTGGGGAATGGTCAGATACTTACTGGTGCTTAGTAGGGAATGAGAGAATGATCCATAGTCACTAGTAATAATCATCCCATTCCCCTATTCCCATCCATTCCCTACGTTTAGCACCAGTAAGAATTTCTTGCAGCAATCAGGGCCGGATATGTTGTTCTTCTTTTGGCCTGAGAGGCTGCTTGATCCTACTACACAGTGCTTGATCCGCATGAACTTGAAGTTTTGTTTGACCATTTAACCCTGAAATTTCCAGACGACCCAAAAAGTGGGATCTAACATTGAACCAACAAGACATGGTTTATTCAAGAAGAAAGAGTGTGATTTAACCAACAATTATTCTTGGATTTGACTGCCCGCTTCCCACATATATCATATTCTGGACACTTTCTAGCACACACCAATTGTCTCTGTTTTCAAACCCCAGTTGCTTTGTGAGTTTTGAGGTTTTTGTGCCATCCCCAAGTTCCAATTTTGTCGTGAATTCAGTTTTGTGCCCGCCAAAGGGCCATCAATAAGGGCTAATGATGATTAAACAATGGATGGAATGGGGTACCAAATTTTCAGAGAAACCCTTTTTGAGTTTGGATTGGAAGCTCTGATTCTCCATGGGGGAAGTCATAAACAACAACTATTTGTGGGAAATCCCGCACTATATGGAGGTTTACAGCTCAAAAATCAATGGAGGTTTACTAACTGTGATTGCCGTTGATATCCCATGATTTCCCATTTAAAATCCCCTATTAAATCCCATTAAATCCCCATGAAATCCTCATTTTTTCCATGGCATCTCCTGGTTGAACAACGGCCCTTCGCCGTCTCGCCAGGTACGGGAAAGACCTTGATGGCCAAGGCCTTGGCGGGCGAGTCCGGTGTGCCGTTGCTTGGCGAATATCATGCCCCGTTGGTAACCACAATAGTGGGTTATACAATATATAATATACATAGTATGTATGTATATATATATATAGTTATGGTGATAATATTTATTTAGTATTTATACTATAGTATAGTGGTAACCAACTATTATACTATACATATACCCACTATTATAGTGGTATACATAGTATATAGTATATAGTATATATATATAGTATATAGTATATAGTATATAGTATGGTTATGGTAGAGAATATATCGAACTAGTTAATGGGTTTTATTTGAACCATAATATTGGATAATATTGGGTAATCATAATATGTATATAGTATATAGTATAACTATTATTACCCAGTATTATATATATATAGTTATAACATATTACTATACAGTGATATTAATAGGACTATTAAGATGTAATAACGCTTCATAAAAAGTAACATATATCACTATTATGTAAAAAACATATTGATGGATACCATTGGATACAATAGTATCATGTCAATGGTATACCATGGTTAATGTTATTATTATACATAGTAGTGGGTAATAATACTATTAATAGTGATAAACTATGAAGATATAGTATAACTATTGTATATTTGGTAGTATAGTATAATGTAGTATATTAAGGATAAATATGTATATATAGGATAAAGTCCTATATATAGAGGTAATAATGCGTCTAATGATACTTGGTTACTACTGATGGATACCATAGTATTGTGTATAGCATACTATGGTATACCATGACTCATGCTAATAATCCCCTACAGTATACCAATTGATTGTAATTATAGCTGAATAACATTGATTTTAATATTGTGTTTACCAAGATTGTTGACTACAACATATAGTGACCTAATTATTTAACCTCAACTATATTTACCTGGAGTTAATTATCACCGAACCATTTCTACCCATCTTATTGTTTCTAAGTAAGCCACTTTATAAATATCAACTATATATATATATATGGAATCTCCCGTCGTTGCCCCGGCTTCGTCTCTGGCTGCCGAGGTTTATCCAGTCTTCTGCCTCGGAGTTCATCGAGCTGTTTGTGGGTGCCTGGGATAAGACGAGAGTGGAAAAAACCTGGAGTGCAATGCCACACCCCTATCCATGTGGGGCCCCATACTTAGCTAAGTTGGTGTTATGGGCTAGGCTTTATAGAAGATATATCTAGAGTTGATGGGGTTTATGAACCAACGTATGATGGTTTATTGGCTTAAAAGGTGAGAAATCAGATGCTGCCAATATTCTATATATATTCTATACCCTCATATGGCCTTCCAAAATGAATAGATCTAACACGAAACTAATCATTGAACTGTTCATAATGATGGGAACTATTCATTATTTTTCCCATATGGCTGCTAATATTCTATACCACCATATGTGTTTCTCGGGGGTATTAGATTCTTATCGGAAAAACGCCACGGTGATTTCATCGAGATGAAAGACACAGGGCCGTGGGGCCCCCAAACGTTATGTAAACGTTGGTTTATAAAGCCCATTAACATCCATGAAAACTAGAAAACTTTCTATATCTACCATAAACCATAGTGAAATTGAAGTTAATTATAAACGCACCAACTGAACGCGATTCCGAACTGTGGCATCACATCAAGTACCACCGCAGATTAAGTGGAACTGCACAAGATCAAACAGGTTATACTTTTAGGATCATCCAGCCTTTTTCGTAGTCGTGTCAGAATATTCAGGAACGCCCCTTAAAACCAGAAATACCATCAAGACCTATTAATTAAACTAACATAGCTACGGAAAATAAGCCTTTTTTGTTGGTAAATCAACTGTAACTGGGCCATGTTCGATGCTAAACCTCTTTAACAAATTCCTGAGGCTAGTGACTTGGTTCTAGTCAGGGGATTCGATCAACTTCTGCATGGCAGTAAGTGCTTACTAAGATGTAACAACTATATTCTATCCCACTTATATATATATATATAGATATGGATTATATCCTGAGTTATTCTTTGGCAGATGTCACTTTTTGTGGTATCATTTATTTATATTATGGAACATATCGCAATTTAACCTCTAGTAAAACTGTCTGTCACTATATATATATATATGCCTCTAGGATTTTTATGGTATCCTTTATCTATTATATATATATAACTATGGGCGGTTATACAGTAAAAATAGATGCACCTCCAAGAGCCATTCAACACATCAAAGATGGAAGGTCCTGGCATAATGTCAGAAAAAAAAACAGATGAACAACATTCAAAAGAATATTTTTAAAAAAAAAAAATCAACAAATAAAAACATTCTAGAAGTAGATTCAGTAGACTAAGTAGACCTCTGGAACTTTTTCTTTTCATCTTTCGATTTTTCTTTTTTGGAACTCCCCATAATCCGATCCGATCCGAGGTGTTGGTGCCTCCAGGGTCCGTGATATCTTCAAGCAGGCCAAGGAGAGGCAGCTCTGGATCATCGATGGTATGGAAAATCACCATTGTTTAATGGGAAAACCCTGGGAAAACCATGGGAAAACCATGGGAAAACCACGGGAAAATGGTGATTTTGTATGAAAAGATCCACCATTTTTCATGGGTAAATCCACTATTTCGACTGGGCCATTTTCAATAGCTTTTTGTTAGTTTACCAGAGGGTAGTGGTGAATGTTAATGGGTGGTGAATGGTGAAATGGCTGACGAACTCATATTTTTTCAGAGGGGTATACCACCAATCAGATGGTTAAAGGTGGATAATCGATGGTTAATGGTTAATTGTGAATGCCATAGGCATGACTAATGGTTAATGGATGTTAATGGGTTAATGGTTAATGGTGAAGAATGTTTAATCATGGTGGATAATCGATGGTTAATTGTTTTAATGGCTGGTTCATGGATTTAAATAGGGCTAATGGTTAATGGTGATATGGCTGGTTGGTGGTTTGGAACATGAATTTTTATGACTTTCCGTTCAGTTGGGAATTTCCCAATCCCAACTGACGAACTCATATTTTTCAGAGGAGTTGAAACCACCAACCAGATGGTTCGTGGTGGATAATGGATGGTTAATGGTTCATGGTTAATGATGGTTAATGCCATAGGCATGACCGATGGTTAATTGATGTTAATGGGTTAATGTTTAATGGTGAAGAATGGTTATTCATGGTTGATTAGTGATTTCACTGACCCAACGAATAGCTGATGCTCAGATTTTAGTTCCCAAGGATTAGTCATTATCCCATAGTGAATGAAAATAGCTAATGAACAAGTACATATTTAGTTCCTATGACCTAGATAGTTCAATATTCCATAATGTGGGTAAAACATTGTCAAAAACCACCCATGACTGGGAATGGTTTCAATCCCACCTATAAAAATGGTGATTTGGAGGATGGTTGTTTTACCCACATTGCTCCAAATGGTTCATTTGGGAACTAAATCCTTAAAGAATCCTTAAAAAATATGGCTTGATATTTCATACCTGGAGCATATGTAGGTCAACATCCCAACCTCTTTGGTTCATTTGGGAACAACATCTTTGAACAAGAATCCAGGCTTTGTAGGTTGCATCACGTCGCGTGTTCAATGTACTCTGGCAAGATGTATCACCCATCATCAGAGAGCCATTGGAAACTCTGGCAAAGTGACGCCGCTGAAAGGTTGTTTGGGGAATGTTTTTAGGTGGGAAAGGGTTTACAATATGTGTATGTATATACATATATAATTATATATATATATATTAAAGGGCTACGCCCTCTGCCCCCAACCCCTGGAGGTTCATGTCTGTGTGAAAAACTGGGTGCACCAACGGATGCTGGTGCAGGTGTGCAATCTGTTTTGCGTCGCTTGCCTTTTTGTGCTTTATTATGGCAACAAACCATCTAAAATGTATCTAATCAAAGGAAGTTTAGAAGTCAAACTTCCGACAAGAGGGACATATTAGAAAAGCAGAGGCGGGAAGAGTCAGAGAAGAGCAGAGAAGAAGCAAGAAGATCAGAGAAGAGTCAGAAGAAGAAGCAAGAAGAAGCAAGAAGAAGCAAGTCAAGAAGAAGGTCAGAAGGAAGAAGATGCAGGTGCGCGAAAGGGTAAAAAAGTCGCGAAGCACTGTGTGTTTCCAATGATCTGTGGCTCCGGAGGGTCGAAAAGTAGGCTCGCTACACAACACTAGACTACACTTACACGGCACTACACTGCACTCAATGACACTACACTACACCACGCTCCACTACAACTACAGCCACAACTACAACTACAACGACACTACATTACTCTACATTACACTACACGACACTACACTAATGACACTACACGACGCGACACAACTCTAGTACAGCACGCAACAGCACAGCACACGACAGTACGCGACATGACCGCGCATTACACTCATTACACCACACCGCAACTACAACTAATTACACTACAGTACAACCACAACTCCACCACAGTACAACTATAGATACAGCTGCACTACACGACACTACATCAAGCAGTTGTGGGTGAGGTGACCACTGCAACCGTTGCAACCATTCAAACCGCGTGGCAGCGAAGGACGGAACGGGCCTCGGGGCAACAGCCTGTAGTGCCCTAACATCGCTTTATGCACCGACAAGAAACTAGCTGTCTTTTTCTTTTGGCCGCCGCCAAGCTTCGAAACGCACGGCTGCCAAATCTTGCTTCTTGCCCCTTGCTGTCCTTGCTGCGGTAATTTCTCCTTTGACGTGCTCCCCTTGCTGCAAGCGGGGTCAGCGGATATTGATATGTATATATATATATGATATGTATGTGCATATACAATAATATTCCATTCTAGTCGCACGTTCTTACATTTTTCCAAATAAAGTACAATCTGACAGTATTGGTATGATCCTTCCATGTCGATGGGTTGCCCCACTAAAGCATCTCTACTTACAAACCGTTGACAGTGACTGCCATATTGCTTGAAGCGGGAAAGACCAGTGGATCACTACTCGTTCAATTTGAGCCTGTGTCGTGGCCATGTTGCACTGTGGAGCTGGTGGAAGCTGGTGTTTGATGCCCTTGCGGGTGACAGCGAAGAGCAACTATTCCGACTGCTAGAATTCACTTTAATCTGCACGGTGCAGCTTCGTGTTGTTTCTTCAGAGGTCACAACTATAACTAGGCAGCACCCCTGGGCGGCTCCCTCCCATTTAATGCCCGTGGTTCATTTTGACTACATAGCCATTTGTAGATGGTTGTTCACACATTAATCCCATTACATTCCCATTACGATCCCATTAACATCCTATTAATTATTAAGACCACTTTTAAACACTAGTTCTACTGCGTGACTCGGCAGTTTGGCTACAAAATTATTGCATGGCACTAGGTGTGGGAATTCACCAAGTTCAGTTCTTGTTAATTAAGCACATTTCCCCATATCATATTCATATTTGTTCACATCCATTCCCCTATCTTTCCATCTTAACATGGATTCAAAAAAATATGCCATACAGTGTATTTACATAAACATCCTGTCTATGCCCATTCATCACCAAGTGTCCCAGGTCAATAAATCAATAGGTTTCCATATTTTTGGAGTTCCAGTGAACGTACTATAGATGGTTGCTAGGTCCCGCACCGGGTTTGATTGGATGTTGTAAAGAGTTGGGAATGTTCCCCATGTTGATTGGAGATACAGTTATGGCCCGAAATAACAGTTGTAACCAACTGTAAATAATATGGAATACTCCATAGCATTGTTTATTCCATAGTTCCATTTTACAGTTATAACTATAATTCATAAATAACCCCATTTATGGAATGTATAATCCCATTGAAATAACTTAACTTATAACATAATAAATGGCCAAACAACTGCAACTGTGAGATAAAAGATCCTGGGAGACCAATTTTTGGGATTATCTATCCATGAGGAGAACCAACCCGGGGAATAAGTCTAGGAGAAAGCTCCCTGCATCGTCTTCATCGATGAGATTGACGCCATCGGCCGGCAGCGAGGCGCCGGCATGGGCGGCGGCAACGATGAGCGCGAGCAGACCTTGAATCAGATGCTGGGCATGGGAAATGCCATGGCGAAATGCTGGGAATCTTAATATTCATGGTGATTTTAGATGATTTTATGGGATTCAAGGATTATTTGAATCTAATTATCCCATCTGATGATTTTACTCCCAGGATTAACCATGGGATTTCATGGGATTCAATGGTTACTTGGCTTACTTGGCTTACTGCGGCCATGGCCCGAGATATTTTTAGTTATGTATGATTCTGGATGTCAGTAAGTGACCCCATTTATGGAATGATAACCCCATGTACGATTGAAAAATAAACTGGTACAGGGCTTTAACGAGGTGGATCATAACATGTTATAACTTAAAACTAATCCAACTGGGCTATGTCCTACAAATCATGTTGGGTTATGATAAGTTACAATATGGTGGTTAGCCACTTACCACCTTGAGCTTTGTTAAGGGGACATCTAACATCAGAGACATTGGGATAAACAGCAGAGATTGAAGATTACTAAGGTTTGACGAACAGACATGGGACATGTTTAACCAACATATACAAAGAACTTGATCATATATAACACTGGTTGGTGGTTTGGAACATCAATTTTATTTTTCCAGATATTGGGAATGTCATCATCCCAATTGACGAACTCATATTTTTTCAGAGGGGTAGGTATACCACCAACCAGAAAATGTTATTAACCATCATTAACCATATATTAAACATTATTAACTGTATATTAACCATTAGGGTAGGTATACCACCAACCAGTGTTATAATATGGTCATTTGCTACTTCTGGGCTTGGTGATACGGGGTAGAATCGCATGGAGACATCGGAGAATTAACCAACATGGCTATATGATCAGGACAACATTTTGAGATAGAAACAATAGCATCATGGTTAAGCACGAAACACAGTTTTTTTTTCGGGCTTTATATAGCCGAAAACAAGAAAACGACGGAAAACGCTGGGAGAGCGTTCAGGATATTTTCTCAGCGCCGCTTGGAAACTCCCTGTTTTTTTTAATGGTCGTTTCAGGGATTTTTTCATCGGACTTCATGATGTATTTTCCAGCAAGCCATGCGACTGATTACCGGAGGGTGATATGATTGAACAGTTGGAGATACAAAGAACATGGGAGATATGGACGGGAGATTTGATGGTGGGATAATTGGTTATATCACACTCGATATTACCCTCCGGTAAACGTTTACATAGCTATGGAAAGATCCACCATTTTCATGGGTAAATCCACTATTTCGACTGGGCCATTTTCAATAGCGAACTGTTAGTTTACCAGAGGGTATATCACACTACGATCTTCGGGTGTGTCTAAAATGGGGCCCCAAACAACCATTTTTACAATGATGAGAAACCATCAAATTTATGGGAAACCCACTTGTCTTCGACCATTTGTCGTCTTTTCGGATGGGGTTCAACCTCTGATTTTCCATAGGGGATGTACATCCATAAACAACAGCTATCTATGGGAAATCCACAACTGAATGGAGGTTCATAGCTGCAAAAATCATTGAACCAAATGGGATTGCTGTTGATATTCCATCAATCACAATCCCTATTAAATCTCATGAAATTCGGCTAAATCTCATTACCCTCTGGTAAACTAACAAAAAACTATGGAAAGATCCACCATTTTTAAAATGGCAATGTTCAATAGTTTTTTGTATGTTTACCAGAGGGTAATTCCTATGAAATCCCATGGAAATCCCGTGAAATGCCGCTAAATCCCATCAGTTTTCGCCAAGGATCTTGACCGAGATGGACGGTTTCGAAGGCAATAGCGGGGTGATCGTGGTGGCCGCCACCAATCGTGGCTGAACAGAACGTGGAACTTGGGATATTTCTTGAACATAATAATGGGTTTTAATGGGTTTTAATGGTTTTCTCCAGTGATGCTTCTTGGCTTATTAACCACCAACCAGATAATGGGTTTTAATGGGATCTATATACTAGAATCTATTTGTTTATGTATCTACTTATCTGGTAAACTAACATAGCTATGGAAAATCTTTATTTTTAAGGGGTAAATCCACTATAAATGGCTAACTGGTTGGTGGTTTGGAACATTTAAATTTAATTTGTCCATATATTGGGAATAATAATCCCAACTGACTAATATTTTTTCAGAGGGGTTGAAACCACCAACCAGATAATGGGTTTTAATGGGATCTATAATTCCTATAATCTATTTATTTACTTATCTATCTATCTATCTACTTATCTATGGGTCTATGGGTGTTCCATTATAACAGTTTGCTATTGAAAATTACCCATTTATAGATTATTTACCTATTAAAGATGGTGATGTTCAATGGCTATGTTAAATTACCAGAGGGTAACCCAGTATATGGATCTGTCTGAAAATCTGATATGGTATGATTACCTCAAGGTTTGCTATTTTGGGAGCAAACATTACGATTAAGCAATGGGTTTAGGGGCACCCTATTTTCAAACAAATTCATATATATATATATATTTATATTTATTGAACAGGTTCTATAAGTTATCTACAGATTATCTTCAAGCAAGAGGATTCTTGTTCAATCAAATCAAGTTTAGTGAATCTATATTGGTATAATAGGATTCTATAAATGGGGATCTATAATGTGTTCAACCATAGATATATTTCTTGACTAGGTTTTAATGGGAATTTACTAGGATTCAACCATCATGTTTATCTATTCAATACCTAATCAACCATAATTTATACCCTCTGGTAAGCAAACATAGCTATTGAAAATGACCATTTATAGTGGATTTACCCACTAGAAATGGTGATTTTCCATAGTTATGTTAGTTTACCAGAGGGTAATCGTCGTATAGCTAACCAATCAACCATCATATAATAACATCTAATAGTAATACTGTGGATGGAAGAAATTCTGCACCAGTTGGTAACGATTGGGAGGATAACGGGTTTTTGCCCATCTACCAGCTGGTGCAGGAATTCGCCACTATCCATATCAAAATGGGATACAATGGTGGTAATGGTAGATAGCATTCACACGTGCTAGCATAAAACAATCCATTTTCTGTTTGCTATCGTGCTGTACAATGATTAATCATCTAGAATGGGACTTTGCTATGATTATCACACTTGCTCCCTGGCCCCAGATACGTTTGGGGAGAATTGGCTAATTTTTTTTGCAGGTGACAGCACCCCTTTTGTCCCAGAATTCTGAAGTGCCCATGATGTACCTAAAATAGATAAGTTGGAGCAACTCTGTCATTAACCATGATAAGGAATGCAGATACAGAGGCCATGTCCATCGGCCCATTTTAGGAATTCTTAAGACCTTTTTTGTCAGTGGCTCACACGATCTGGGGCTGCTTGGGATGACGTTTACGGATGTAACTATGGTAGTAACCTCCAACGGTTGGGATATAAATGGATTTAACCACCATGATTATGGTTCTGTACTCACCAAAATTAAGTGGAACATGTCAGTTTGAGTTGAGACCTTTTTCCGGTCGCTTGATTAGATTGAATTCCCTGTTTTGTTTCTCAGTAGTGTGATTCACAACCCCAACTAATGACTAAACCACCTACCCACCTATCCTTTTATCTAAGCTAGCAACAGCAAATCCCCTCCAGTCATAGATGATTTTCCTATATAGTTTCCATCAAAAGTATGTGTTTCCAGTTGTCATCCTCAATTACTACCATTCTCGGACCTAATTAATGGTTCATCCCAGACTGGGACCATCGTTGCAAGGACGGCTTATGTATGGATATGCCTTTGTCAACCATCATTGGAATGTAGCCATTCAACACTCTGCCTGGTATTTGGGCGCAGATTCTGTCTATATGCCCCCACTATTCATTAGTCAAATCAGGTGACATCATTACGTCCTTTTTTGCCGGGGATATGAAAAAAACACGCATGTGTGGATCATATTTGGTTGGTGGTTTCAAACATTACCCTCTGGTAAACTATCATAACTATGGAAAATCACAATTTTTAATGGGAAAACTCACTATAAATGGCCATTTTCAATAGCTATGTTAGTTTACCAGAGGGTACTTTTATTTTCCATTTCATATGGATTGTCATCCTTCCCATTGACGAACTCATATTTTTCATAGGGGTTGAAACCACCAACCAGATATTCTTGTTCCCAGAATTTATTTGGGCATGTGTTGAAACTTAAACAACTTATTGTTTGGTAGGTTAAAAGTTGGATTACCCATCACAAATTTATTTCTCCAGTGATGAAATAATGATGCTTTCCTGGGTTTGTTTGATTGTGACCAGCTGGAGATTCCCATGATATTCTTATGATATTCATTGCTATTCTTATTATTGTTATATGATGTTACATATATATATATTCTTATTACTGTATATCATTGTTTTATTCCCATTAAATTCTTTTCCCATTATGATTCACATGATATTTTCAGGCTAACTCCATTATATTTCCATTCTTCTGCTGGGAAAAATCACCGCCAAAAGAAACCGTCATGGCTACCCTCTGGTAATTTAACATAGCTCTGGAAAATGACCATTTACCTGTATAGTTGATTTACCGATGGAAAATGGTGATTTTATCTTTCTATAGCTGTGTTAGTTTACCGGAGGGTATATTATTTATATATATATATCCAACTATAATTATTATATCATCTTATATCCCATTTATACATAGGGTATATAATCTGGTTGGTGGTTTGGAACATGTTTCCATTCAGTTTGGCATTTCATCATCCCAGCTGACGAACTCATATTTTTCAGAGGGGTAGGTATACCACCAACCAGTTTGGAATCTAGAATGAATACCCCTAAAATTGGTGAGTTGGGTTAGGTCAATGAACCACCCATTAACTAGTTCGATATATCTACCATAAACTATAGTTATTGAAGTTATTTAAACCAACTGAACGCGATTCCGAACTGGGGCACCACATTGTAGGGTCTATAATCAATCACCAACTAGAATGGATATGTATATATTATATATATACCCCAACTATAATGATTTATATCATTTTATATCCCATTTATATATAGGGTATTTTAAATAAATCACCATTTTTTCATAGGTCAATGAAGCAGCCTACCTCTCGCCGTCCAAGGTTCCGACATCTTGGACAGTGCCCTGCTGCGCCCGGGGCGTTTCGATCGCCGCGTCGCAGTTTCGCTGCCGGATGTCAAGGGACGGGAACAGATCCTGCAGGTGCACGTGAAGAAGCTCGGAGAAAGCTGGAGACCATGGGAAAACCCTGGGAAAACCATGGGAAAACCATGGGAAAACCATGGGAAAACCATGATTTATATGGAAAATCACCGGAGACTCCCTGGTTTCATAGCTAAATTCATGTAAATTCACCATGTTTAAGTCCCGTAAATCAACTTTTTCTATGGGATGTCATCCAACTAACACTATGATATCCTGGTTGGTGGTTTGGAACATGGCTTTTATTTTCCCCAGTTCAGTTGGGATGATGATCCAATCTGACGAACTCATATTTTTCAGGGGGGTAGGTATACCACCAATTAGCTCTGGTTTAATAGGTAAATTCACCATGCTTAAGTCCGGTAAATCAATTATTTCTATGAACCATTTTCAATAGCTATGTTTAATTACCAGAGCTGGATAGAGTTGGCTGGATGTAGGATGAATATGGATGAATGTCATCCCACTATTAATCTATCATAATTTATCATAATCTATCAGAATCTATCATCCAGTAGTTAGCCACTGATTAACCACGGATTAACATGATTACCCTCTCGTAAACATACAGTTTGCTTTGGAAAAATCACCATCTTTAAGTCCCGTAAATCAACTATTCTATGGGCCATTTTCAATAGCTATGTTAAATTACCAGAGAGTAGTGTGGCTGGATGTAATGGGAAATTTTGCAATAGCAATAATGTAATGGGAACATGATGTCAATGTATTGTAGCTGATTTATCCCATGATCTATAACATCTATATATGTATAGCTGGATGTTGGATGAATGTTATTTAAAAAAAAAAAACACATTTTTTGTTTTTTTACTAGTTTTATGCATATGTTTATCTCATTGCACTAGTTCACCCTCGTAAAAAAGGTGGATTTTGCCCCCCTACTTCTCCCAGTGCTGTGCGTGGGATGAGCTGTCTGACGTGGTCCAGGTCGTCATGGGGCTGTTACTGCTCGCTGGATGGTACTGTAACTATTTCATGGTTACTATCCGGATCTAAAATGGATAACTGGGGGTACCCCCAGTTTAAGAAACCTCTTTTTGTATATATATATATATTATAGATATAATGTGATGGATGTTCTTGTATTTGATATCCCATGTGAAGAAGTCGACAAATGGAGGTGGTGGTGGTGGTGATGATATCTTTCTATTAGATGTTGTATAAATGATGGTTAGTTGATTAGCTATACAATGACTTTTTGTTTTTTGAAATTGTGGCTGATTAGGAATTTAGTAGGCAATAATTTAAAGTACTGCAATGTAATATAATACAATATAATGTATTATAATATAATATAGTAGAATATAATATAATATAATTTAATATAATATAATATAATATGATACGATACTATCCTTTGGTAATCTATTGGAGATATAACAGTTTTAGTCAATAACTACATATAGTAACACATATTACTACCAGATTGTTAATAACTACAAATGATTTTCACCAAGCAAAAATCATAGAATATGGTATGTAATTATATGAAATAACAGGCTGGTGGTATAGCTGTTTATACGCCTACCATCATATTTCCCCATTGATACTTACCATTTATCATGAAATATGTTCACCATATAATAAATCTGCACATGGGGACATATCATAGTATATTCAGATGATACTATGGCAATTGCCATAGGTAGCCTTAAAGTATTGCCATGTCATGATTTTAGTCATGATGATATCGCCATATGTGCAATGGAAAAAAGTTGGATTGTATACCCATACGGGAGATTGTCATCAATTCATTTTCATAGGGGTTTATATGTATATATATAAATATATATATACCTATGGTGTCAGGATTGGCATGGGATGAATGACCACAAAAACATACCATACTTTGGCAAAAATACACATATGGATTACCATTTGGTTATTCAACATAGCCATGGAAAATGGCCCATTTATAGATGGTTTACCTATTAAAATTGGTGATTTTCCATGGCTATGTTAGTCATAACCAGGTAGAAAATGGCCCATAGAAATAGATGGTTTACCGAACTTAAGAATGGTGGCTCTTTCCATGGCTATGTTAGTCATAACCAGATGGTAATGGGCATACAGCATACACCCATTGATTGTGGCAGCATTTGTTCACCATTAAAATCGGGACAGTATTTTTCAACACCATGGGATGTTGGGGTACATACAATCTCTACATTGCATAAACAAAAGAATAACTTGTGACAAGAAAAATAACTATAGGATATTAAAGTATATAAATCTATAGGTATTTGTTAGATAGACCAACAATATCTATATATTTTTTCGTATCAAACTATAGACTCAGGTAATTATTTGACCCAGGTCAGGATGACCATTTCAGAACCCAGAGGCAACGTGGTCCTGCTGGAGTTTGCAATGTGATGCCCCAGTTCGGAATCGCGTTCAGTTGGTTTAAATAACTTCAATAACATCAATAACTATGATTTATGGTAGATATATATATATATATCAATATATCAATTTATTCCCAATCGTCTGGAAAAATAAAAAATGTTCCAAACCACCAACCAGATGGTTTATGGTAGATATATCGAACTAGTTAATGGGTTTATAAACCAATTTATAACTAGGGGGGCTCACATTGTAAGATTTGTATGTAGATAGAGTGTGCGCATATTTCCCATGTATACTGTATACTATACTTTTTATATCTAAAAGAACTAGCACATATGCACTACAAATGAACACATGTATTTGATTGAACACGCACATGCCGGATGACCGACACCTAAACAAATGGTGGGTGTTTACCCCAGTTTGGTTAGGTTTCATGGGTGATGAGGGTCATAATAATATAATGGTATAAAACATATCCAAATATGTATCCCCAATCTTGTAGGATAGTTAGTATTCCACAAATCAGAATTTCATTATTCTTAGATCTCATGTTTCTCTATGTGTTTGTGGTTTAATCCCGTTTAATCCCTCATAGAATTGGATGATGGGAAAATGTTAACTGGAACCCCTGATCAATTTGATGGGAATTAAACCCATGGGTTTCCGGTGAAGATTTTCCTAAGAAAACCAATCCATTGAATCCCACGGTTTTCTCCCGTCATTCCATTGGAATGTCAGGATCCTAAAATGGAGGTACGTTAGTACCATATTTCTGGCCATATTTTGTGGTGATATTCCCTGAAACATAGGCCTGAAAAATAGGCCTTATATATGGTAGGTACCTCCAATCAATCGGTTCCTGTTGCATGGCCATTGCAATTACAGTGCTTAAAATGAGGATATCTCAGCAATGATGGGATTACTATTTCCCAAGAAAACCAATCCATTGAATCCCACAGTTTTCTCCCGTCATTCAATTGGAATGTCAGGATCCTAAAATGGATTGAATGGGAATTTCATGATTCTTAAATCTCATAATCTCATGTTTCTCCATGTGTTTTGTTGTTTAATCCCAGGGTTTTCTCCCGTCATAAAAAACGCGTAGGAACTCCGAGGAACAAGAAGCTGGCGGAGGGCATTACCCTGACGGACATCGCCAAGCGCACCGCCGGCTTCAGCGGCGCCGATCTGGAAAATTTGATGAACGAAAGCGCCATTTTGACGGCGCGCAGGAACAAGAAGGCGCGGCGGCTGTGCTACCCTCTGGTAATTTAACATAGCTATTGAAAATGGCCATTTATAGTGAGTTTTCCCATTAAA
>Ga0126342_10001975_pt1 | contig 30782 bp, 34 predicted proteins | sample Cyp1metagenome_FD_92528 | JGI IMG/M metagenome (GOLD analysis project Ga0126342, IMG submission 92528) | Coral microbial communities from Lord Howe Island, Old Settlement Bay, Australia - Cyphastrea 1 metagenome | ecosystem: Host-associated > Invertebrates > Cnidaria > Coral ...
AGGTCAACCGGAAATGGGGATAAATACAACAAACCGTTAAGCGGTCAGCACTGTTTTGAACCAACGCTACAGAGTAGATCGATGATATATACACTACATGGTTTTACTGCAGGAGTTTTTACAGTTTCTTTGCAGCAGTTTGGCGAAGCAACTGCAGTTTTGTCTCTGGATTCCTACCGGCCTTGGTGTCTGCCAGATATATCCCTTGGAAAATTTTGGCAATGTCCCGCAAGTTGAAGAGGTAGTGGCACTTCTCTGGCGTCGGCAGAAATCCTCGTGGGGCAAATGGGGCAAATCAGCTGGGTCCGTGCTGGGCTGTCCGTGAGACGCCGTTGCAAGGCCGAGAAGCCGTCGATCACTTGGGTATAGATGTTGATGGTGGTCATGGTCAAAGGCTCAGAAAGAGCTTTTACATCTTCGTTACTGAAGCCGTTGAGCTTGTTGCCTGCCACAAGCTGTGTTAACATTGTCAACTGAGCCATCCATCCTTGTTGGACAGGAATGACACAGGAACATCAACTTGCTTTTATTTAGCTTGCCAAGCTGCTTGCCAAAGTCATAAAAATGCGCTTGATCTGGCTGTCAGCAGGATTGACCTCGGGGTTTTCAGCACAAAATCTGCGAGATCAACTGTGGCCTGGATTTTTTTTTAGCCATTGAAAAGACAAGTCACGAAGCAAAGATTATTGGCAGCACTCTGCAAGCGCGCCGAAATCACTGCACGGCCACCACCTAGGTATTTCGATGTTTAAGGCATGACCGATTGGATGGCTTAAATATGCTTCAATGATTGATGTTGCCAATGCATTGAATCTCTTGGCTTAGCACCAGGTGGACCCATCGCAGAGACCATGTGAATGCCCTCTACATACCTGGCTGACTATTGTCATGCAGATCTGGACAAAGACTCTCATGGTACTTTAAGTATCTTTAAGTGACTATCAAATCTATCAACTTGCCGCAGATGTCCAAGGGAGAGGTCGTTTTTTTTGTTTGGCTTCACGGCTTTGTCAGAGATTCTCAGGATTCGAGTGACGACTAGAGGCGGCCTCAGGGTTTGCTTCTGCCGATCATACCAGCAGCCATAGTCGATCCACTGACGCAGCAGTTCCAGAGGAGGCTGCGAGCCAAACAAGTCCTTCCTGACCGAATCAAAATGGTGAAATGAGGTTCCCTTAAATATAGGTACCCCAAAATCATGTAGGATTTTTCATTATAAACCATCCAGCTATTGGGGTACCCCCACTTATGTGGAAACCTCCGAAATTGTCAAAGTCAGTACGAGTATCTTTGAATGTGCTCACGACCTTCCGCAAAAAAAACATATTCAGATTCAATTTATATATACAGTAACCCCCAAAAAGATAGAAAGTGTTTCCAGGATAGTATAGATGGTATTTACCTCCATCATTTCCAGGTGTCCAACTTTTCTATCTATGACTTGGGGTTGCTATATGACATGTTATTCCAACATATAATGATGAGACCATGAGGCCATGCCGCAGTCCTAGGCATGTTCAGGTCATCCACAAACATCAGCATTCGCTTGTTGCCAGCCTAGATGGTTTTTCGGCGAATGAGGGCATCGCGGCATCGCTGATTGAATCTCTTTAAATGACCCTACCCCGTGTCCATCCTGTTGACTGGGCAACCTCCAGAGTATCCAAACAATTCCTCATAGTTGTAAGCTGTTCATCTTCATCCAAATCTTTCTTTTTTCCTGCAAAGTTCCTGTTTGCAACCAGCCAAGTGATGAACCCTCAGCAAGTTTGTGGTGAAATCATGTGAAATCATGTGAAATCTCGCCAAGTGTCGGGACCAAACTTGTTTTTGATGCGCTTTTCGATCTTGCTCTCAATGATTTCTTGCGTCTTGCCTCAAACCGCAGTTCCCGGTTGAACATCCGGTTGAACATCCGGTCAGCCGCTGAGGCCACCGGTTGGTCAGCCTTATTACCAGCCCAGTCCAGCCTGAAGAGGTCATAGCAGACATGTTGATGGTCAAAGATGTCCACGCAGAATCTTCAAGGCCCTGAATCGCCTGATGCGACGCGATTTTAGCAGGAGGGAAAATTTCACCCTCTGATCATCGAACATAGCGATGGACAATCACCATGTTCAATAGCTAAAATCATCACTGGGTCATTTTCCCTGACTTTCCTCATGCTGGAGGATACAGTGTGCCACACATTTTTCTCAACTGTGTCTGCAAGGGTTTCTCAACTGTGTTTGCACGTCATGTTGGCTTCCGAAAGCCTCCTGAACTGCGATGGTCTTGCCAGTGCCAGTGCAGCCCACCAAAAGACTATGGAAGTGCTTGGCATTGAGCTGCTTCAAAATGAACATGTTTCCTACGTGTCGGCAAAGAAAATTAAAAAGAAAACAGCAACTAGCAAAACAGAATGCCACCACATTGCTTCAGGAAATTGCAGTGCTTCAAGAAATTCGGATGTGGAGACATTCAACATATTCAACTGTTGAGAATCCTGATGAATCCTGTGTGTTGATATGTGTTGTTAATTGAAAAATCAGGAAGTGGATCACCATGGATCACCTGTTGGCAACTCTAAGCCCTGATGGATCTGCCGCCGTGGCGGGGATTTGATGCGGTTGCGGTCGTGACGCAAACAGGGCACTGATGGTGTCTGTCGTCGGCACCACAATCTTGTGGAAAGGCATGCCTTCCTCAGCGCAGGGCGCGAGGGTGGGAGGTTTCCGTGCCACATAGCCTCTGGATCCCTCTGGTAATTTCATAGTTTGCTATGGAAAATCACCACATTGAAGAGGCAAATCGATCATCGAACTTTATCAATGGGCGATTTTCCATGCCTGATTAAAGCTGAGCATCTCCAGGCTTGAAGGGGTTGGGCAGCTTTTCATCCCATGGGGCAAAGTCTGCCTTCTCAAAGTTGAAGGCATAGTCATAGATTGATTGAGAAGCAGGGAAGTAGTTCCTTAGGATGACCAAGACAAGTGGATGTATCGGTTGTACATTCCAGTGAAGTGATTATAACAACCTGTACTTGACCCATGTACAAGTATATCTATCTGATTTATTCTGATTTCCAGTCACAATCCATAAGATGGTCCAAAAGCATGTCCAAGCTATGAACGTTGCGGTCCTTGGACTGATGTATGCTGAGCTTCTCAACCTCTCGCACACATTGGTCGAAGGTAGGTCGGGATGCCTCAAAATCAATCCGTTTGATGTTGAAATCGCAACTGCAACTTGAGATACTCTCTGGTTATTTAACATATAGCTAGGGAACATGACCCATTTATAGATGATGTACCCATTAAACATTGTCCATTTTCCATAGCTATGTTGAATAGTCAACGGGTAAATTGAGTGCATGCCATGATTCCAATTGATTCCACAGCGAAACATTGATCATTGATCTCCCGCCTCTGTGATGGATGATCCCAACGACCAAATCAGAGAGAAGGCGAACAACTTGTCGAGGGCTTCCAGTGCTTTCTCACCAAAAGCTTCGATGTCAATCTTGGGCGCGAAGGTCTCATAGAGGCCTTAATACAAGAAACCTGTATATTCCCATAGGATCCATGTATGGTATATTTACCTACATTTGGGTGATTTTTAGGGCAAATGTTGGTAAATATTCCATACATGGATCCTATGGGATTGTACCAAGACATGGAAGGCATGGAAGATCTTCTGCTTTTTGTGAAAAAAACACCGGAAAATGGGATCTGAATGGATCCTTAAATGGATGACAGCATTGGTGCCTATTGAAATCCTATTGATCCAATCCTTGACCAAAAAAACCTGGATGACATGCAATCCACATAAAAAAAAAAAAGCTGCAGATTCGGCAAGTTTCGAGTGAGAGACATCACAGCATTGGTATCCACGATTGGAGCGAGCTCCACGCATGTCTTGCGAATCTTCAAGCACTTGGGAATCCACTTCTCCGATAGATTCAAGACCTGAGCTGAGGACTGCAGCTGCAACGAAACGCAACCAGGAAAGTATGTAGTGACTTCGTGCAGCTGCTGGACAGGGTTTTGAAATGTTTTGAAATGATCAAGCGCAACACAGAATACGCAAGGAACGCAACTAGTGGAGGCCCCGACAATGAGGTTTGTTTATTATGAAATCATATGAAATCCAACCATATGTCACCATCGCATGACGTCACTGTCACGAATTCACAAGTTGGAACCAAATCAGAGGACCTGCACCCTCTGCCATTATCCCCCCAAAACCACAATCTTTTCATGGGATTCCAACATATCTCCAAATTTCCATCCAGTCATGGGGTACCAGTTATCATCCAAGGTTTTTTTGGATGACTATTTTACTATTGAAACAACCATGGTTTTTCCCATGGTCACTTGGGGATCATGACGTTCCCGCCAGGCTTCGCCGGCCCTGGCGGCCTGGCCAAGTCGCATCTTGCTGCCGGTTCTGCGGGATAAACTTCTCGACCCATGACTTGAAGTACGGCTCCCATCCAAGGTCTGGTGGATCAAAATACACCTGGAGACAACGACGAACAAAGGGTCATGATTTCAGGTACCTGAAATGGAGGGACTCTACCATATATAAAGATTATAAAGCCATATTCAGGGGACATCTCCACATAGCCCATATGCCTTGTATATCGTGGGTAGCTCCCATTGTCGGTAGCTGAAATCGCCATTGAAACTTGGGGCTGAAAAATCATCATCATCATCTCCATCATCTCCAGAATCCTCCAAAATGTTTGATCAATCCACCCAACACAATGCATCAAAACATCTCAAACATACTTCAGAAGACCTTACTGAAAGCTGTCCATATCTGTCCACTTCGGGCTTTTTTAGTGGATTTGCACGCATAGCCATAGGGGATATATCCGATATCCTAACTTCTAGAGGTTATTCCCATTTTGCTCACCCCAAACTGCACCCACCTTCTGTAGGGTTTTAACATGTTTTAACCCATTTTGGCCCAAATTTCTTCGATTTGCTTACCCCAGGAAAATGACTTAAAGATACCCAACAAAAATCCCCATGCTGCTTTCCCATCTTCTTGTGGGAAATCCATGGAAATCCCGCTGCCAAGAAACCATTCCAGCTCGTGAGACGGTTGCTGGAGAGGCTTGTGCTAGGTCCGCCACCTCAAAAAGTAGCCGCACCATGGGCGGCATGCTGATGCGGTCTCCGTTGATCAGGGTTAAGACCTGGCCAAGGATTGTGTTTTTTTTCATGGGGTTCCAATGAATTTTCATGGGGATTCATAGATTTCATATGATTTCATAGGTTTATATAATATATCATGACAGTCAATGTGGTAAATCCTATGGAAAATAAACCTAAAATAGATGTTTTTTGCCAGTTGTGGTCATACCATGTCATACCAGGGATGGTAAAAAATTGGGTTTACCACATTCATGGGGATTGATGGATATTGATGGAAGAGAATGAACTTGATGGATTATTGATCAAAACTCTGAATGCGTGTCCTACGGGACTACGGGTGGCCATGAAGAAAAAAGGTGTCTGAAGGGATTATAGTGCACTCATTTTGCCATAAACGAACAAATTAAGACTCGGTCAAGACATGTTGAGTATGGTTGTGCCATGCGGCAAATGCTTCCAGGTCCAGGTCTTTCACATTGTCACTTGAGCAGTGTTCCATAATCGATGATAATTTCCAATGCATTGGGTAGTATAATAATTCGAACTAATTCATAATTATAGTGTATAGTGACAATCTCCCATATATAGTGGATAGATGTGGATAGTGATAATTAGATATCAACAACAGTGGATAGATACATATATATAGGGGACTAATTAATACTAATTATATCTAATTATCATCCACTATCATCAACATATAGTGATAATTAGTCCCCTATCAACAACAGTGGTTTTGAACAAACAGCGGATGCTCCATGGTGGCCTTGTTGTCATCCAGGACGGTATTCATGGATTCAATCCACAGAGTATCCACCGGCCCGTCCAACACCAGCCACTTTTCATCCGGCTTTTCGTCCTTCACGAAACGATGCGCTTTAAAAGCACCGTAATACATCATCTGGGTCTGAAAATGTTAAGCATACCCCCAATTTTGGTTTTTCTTATAGGGAAAATGACCATTTATAGTGAGTTTTCCCATTAAAAATGGTGAGGTGAAATACATAACATGGTCACATGGTATACAGTGCCGGAGCGTACTTATATCATCCATTATCATCCTATATATTGTTGTATTATTATTATATCAATTATATAATATAATCCTATATTTCGTTATCGTTTACAACTGTTATAACATGTTGTACAGTAACTCCCAAATCGCTCTGCAGTGTCAGTTGCCAAGATTCCTGGCACATCCGCCGCATGATGGAAGACAGCACCCCATCGGTCCACTCCATCATGGTCGCAGCATCATATGCACCATAGAGCTCGTTCCTGAGCGAAAACCCCTGGATGAAAAAGGATGAAAAAGGCAGATCCTGCATGCCAGGTGGGCATGCACAAAAATCCATGTTCAAGCAGTACTATCCTTTACCATTCCAAAGTGGTGATGTGTCCATCATTCCAAGGATCATCGTGATGGATTTTGGGTTGATAATGTCAAAGACCACCTTCTCCATACCTTGGCAGCGTACAGCTATGGGTCACAAGCCTGGTAGCCTGCTGATCCATCCCCAGCTATGTGCGTTGCTCATCCCACAGCATCCCATTTCGCAGCAAGGCACCCTCCTGCCCCATGGACTTCAAAATGCATTTGGCCTTGGCCAGAGTTTTCCAGCAAACGCTCTTTCCTCCAAGAGTACCACCCACCAACATGTTGCCGTGGCGGGTAATCTTCGTCTCCTCAGTGGAGGCGCATGATGCCTTTGAGTAAAAAACAAATTTACAACACCTTGAATGTATACAAATAGATAATGGATATTCGATTCAATGATAGTTTTTAGATGTTTTTAGCAGGTTCTGTTCAAAAACACACAGCTATGTGCAGTGTAACCCACAGAAACTCATGCTACGTGGCCTTTTCGAAAAGGGAAGAGGAAAATATGATCCCCGTCTAACACGATGCCCATGCCTGAAGTATCTTAAAGTGTTATCATCAACCATCATGTGTATCCAAGTCATTCAAGTTATCCAAGTCTCATAGATGCTGATGCACTTTGCCACAGAGTGCTTGACCTTTTGACAGCCCATCTCTTCCAAGACTTGATTGATCACCTCTTCCAACTTGCCGTAGTCTGGCACAGGAAGCTCAACTCCTGAAATCGAAGAAAAACCACGCAATCAACAAATGTAACAAAGCAGAAATAGAAAGGATACCTGACAAACAAAGGCAGTAATATATATATAATATATAAATTCCTAAATTGGGAACTCTCGGTTCCTTGCAGACATCAGTCGTCTCATAGATTTGAGATCTGAGCATTTTCTTTACAGTCCTGGGAAGATGTCGCTCAGGAGCGCTTGATACAGGGGCACATCTTGGGACACCCACTTCGGAGCGTTCATGTCCTTGGGCTTTGAATATTGGAAAAAACCCAACATGAAAAAACGCGGATTCGAAATCATTTTCCCCATGGAACATAAAGCCGTTTGGAGGGTCTACACGAATTTCAGACACAACCCGTATGGCTGTGATTCAAGCTATGTTTCCCCAACTGGAATGACTTTTTAAATATCAAATAAGCAAGTTTGATATATTTTGATAAGATGTTCTGTGTCCAGCGGTAGAACATGAGCCGTAGAAATTTGCTTCAGATTGCACTGAACAAAGCATCGTTGATCGCACGCATGAGGAGGATCTGCTCCGGCATATCTGGCTCCTGGCCAGGACTGGGAAATCCCCCATCAACGAAGGTTTTTGTTTGGTTTTCCATGGAACCCTTCGACAACGACCTCACTCTGGGAGACTGGTGTTGAACAGAGACGGGGATCACAGGGGGCAGAGTTAGAGGTATTCCTGCTGCACATTGGAAAATCCGAAGGCAAGTTTCAGCAAGTTGCAAGTTTATGCGATGTTTCTGTTCACACCCACGGGCCTTTCGCTTCAATGCTCCCGCACAGCCTAGCACCGACTTGATGTTTCGCAAACCGAAGTCGTAGTGATGCTGCTTGGACCTTATCTTTGTCAGTTCCTGTTTCAGTTTGCTGGTGCTGTACATGCTCCCTGCACTGACAAGTGCTGTGTCAGGGTTACTGGTGGCGAACCAGGGCGTTCCGGCTGCAGCATCCCTTGCTTAAGATCTCACCTCTTTCTAGACAAATCTTGGGCAGCCACATCTGCTGCAACATCATCTGATACAGAGTGAACTTCTTCTTTGCCAACATTTTGAAGTCTTTGAAGCCTCCAAGGCAACGCTTCCGCATGGGATCTGATACTTGCTAGCGGACTACGAACACGTTGCTTGGCAGCAATAGCAGGGAACCAAAGCTAATGCTTGATCAACTTATATAAGTGTACGTTTGTCCAAACATCCAAGAATACCATTTATAATCAAACCTGACAATGAAAAATCACCATGTATAGATGATTTTAGATGATTTTAGGTGATTTTTCCATGGAAACCTCCATTTCTACCGGATTTTCTGGCTAGCCATGTTTGATGACCGAAGGATACAGGAGAAGATGATAGAAGGGAAAACAGCAAGCGCTGAACAATCCTGGCCTTCGGAGACAAGCATGATTTCCTAAGCTCAAGGGATACAACTCGACAGAAACACACACGACTGAACACCTTACCAAGTGTCAGCAACGCACAAAGACATAGATCCTGCCTTGCCAAATCGTCACAAGATGACCCAAACCATAGCTCACAATGCATTGATATAAATAATTCACCCTTCCCTTCAAGTACATAATCAAATGTGGCAATGCAAAATCTCCTATAAATGTATATAGATGATAGATGATTTATGATAATTATCCCTTTGAAATCCCAATTTGCAAATGATTTTCCCGATTCCCATTGATAGCTGATTGTTCCCAATAGAAAACCCCCATTTTTCCCCATGGTTTCCCCCATGTTTGTCCCTAGCTCCCCACCTAATTCCAAGGTTCCATGATCATGGCCAGGTCCGGAACCATCATGGCCACCGGCCGGAAGAGCGCTTTCAGATTGTCGGGAAGCTCCGAGCGCCCCGCGTAGCCCGGGTTCATGGTGATGAAGACCTGGAAGGAGGAGCTTGGAAAACCGCCAGGTGTTTTGTTTGCTAAGGTGGGTTTATAGTTGTTAGACAAAACCAGTGAAAATCACTTGTAAATCTGAAAATCACTGAAAATAGGCCTCCCGCCCAGGAAAAATGAAGGTGTTTATAGTTGTTTATTACCAGCTTCCCCATTGAAATATGTTACAACATATGGCTAGTTGGGGGTATAGACCAAATTTCAGACACACACCCATATGCTTCCATTTCAGTTGAAATAATGGGGCTAGGGTTGACCAGCCATGGAAGCAAAAGCTTGAAACAATGACAATGAGATGGGATACACCTTCAGCTGTTGAATTGCTGCAAACAATATGAAAAGACTGTGTCTGTACGTACTGCATGAATCGTAGCAAGAGTGAACTACGAGGTCACATGAGGTCACTATCAGCGCACTTTTCAACCTAGTCATGTGAATCGCGGAAATGTGAGGAATACGGCTATGGGTGAAGAGTCATGGAATCCTGCGGTGTTCACATCGAAATTTTTGCGATCTGCGCACATTCATTCCCCATATGCTGCAGAATATGCTGTAGAACATGTGTCACCCATATTTTTGAAGTTTCCAACTGTTCTATCATGTTACTATCATGTTCTATCTTTTTTTGGGGTTGCTGCTAAACAATTCCCATCTCAAAAAATCTGCAGCGGACATTCCATGCACCCCAAGTGACGGCACAAGTCCTCTTCAAGCTGATTAGGATGTCCTATGCAGAGTGACGCTAAATCGGGCTTCAACAATATAGGGCGAAACTAGAGGTTTATACACCTTTTCGATTCTTTATGGAAAACGGTGGAATTGAAAACCTATTGAAAACCCGTGCCGTAACCAAATCGTACTAAATCATACTAAATCCCATGAAATTTTGGGTTGCCCCTTACATCCCCTAAAACAATGTCAGGGGACAGGTCTCAGCACTTGAGCTGTAAGTGTAACTTCCAGTTGTGTCCTCGAAGAGAAACTTGTCTTTCTCTTCTTTCAAAGCAGCTTGAATGGTCATGATCTGCACTGCCACCACAGACCTGCCAGATGTGGCAAAACCACAAAGTTTTCCATGCTAAAGCTGAAGACAAGCACTTCTGCAGACTGATTTATATACATATAATATATATATATATATATATGTTAAGACCCCTTTATCATCTCAGATCACATTCAATTAGTGATTTAAAAAAAACTCATAATCATATAGTTAATTAATACACAAGTCGGTCACTGTTGATTTCTAAGACAAGGTGCAAGACCGAAACATCAATGCGGTTGAACTCATCGAAGCATCCCCAGCAGCCGCACCTTACAGGTCCAACTTCATGATTCCATGATCTCCGTGATCGAGATGATTTTGTGAATGACTGAATTTCGATGTAAAGAATATATGAAACAACGAGATTTTCAACACGAAATAAGATAGTTTGGAGTTTCCATAGTCATGGGATAAACCCCAATAGCTGGATGGTTTATTTCATGGAAATATATGGAAATCCCTTAAAAAAAATGGTATAAAACATGGATGATGAACAGGGGTACTATCACTTGGGAAACCTTCATATATAGTAGTCTATAGTGGTTTCCTACAATAGGGGTACCCCTAAATCATCAATTTCAATAGGATTGTCCATGAAATAAACCATCCAGCTGGGGTTAACCCCCCTGGATATCTCGAAGAAACGACTCCCAGGCGCTGTGCAAGTCCTGAGAACATGCGCCTCAGGGATTTATAGTCGAGGCCATCCGAACAGTTGAAGACGATCACATACCTCGTCGATAGCGAGCTACGGATACGGAGGATACGGAGACAAGCCCGTTTTCAACACGTTGGTGTTCGAAACGGGATGGGAATGGATGGGAATGGATAGGAATGGGGGACTGGGATGATTGTGAAGATATAGTCACTATATGGTAGTTATGGATTGGATCATTCCTCCATTCCCGACGTTTAGCACCAGTATGACAATGGTAGCAACCAGAGGAGAAATCTGAAAAAACATGTGGCTATGAGTCAAAACCCTGGCACCCAAGTTGGGTCACTGAAGGTATCCTAAAATATCCTTAAATGATGTTTATTCCCCGAACATATCCAAAATATGGTAATAATAGGTTTTGACCCATCACCATGTCTTCCGCAAAGTCGGGACTTTGGTGCATGAAACATCATGAAAGAGAAAGCCTCAACACTCGCCCAAGTCACATAGCCATGCCTTTGCCCAAATCTTTTACCTTGCTGTGGCAACTCAGCTGGCCATTGGCAATCAATATTATCAATTCTTTCGCACTGATGGTTTGCTACCTGCGGGTGTCTCAAAGTTGGTAACCCCAAAACATCGACCTCTCCTCATGTTCCATCCTTTTCCATCGATTTTCCATCGATTTTCCCCATTAAAATGCCATAGTCCATGGACCATGGACCAATGCCATTCCCCTCCCATCCCCAAATTTCTGGCCATTCCTAGCCCAGTAGCTGACTCGGTCTTGCCTGTGCCAGCAGGTCCGGCAGGTGCACCACCACGTTTCAAGTGCATGGCCTGGTACAGTTGGTCTCTGGATATTTTTATGGAAAATGTCACCCCACTTTTTGGAAAATGTTCATTGGTAAACTATACTTGGAGAAACTATACTATGAATCTATGAGAAACTGAATTCTCTCAACCATATGTGATGGGTAGCTCATTTAAGACCAAACCTCAAGGTGTATCTATATGTTGCTCAGCACTGCACGGCCTGAGATGTTTCTGCAAACAAGTTGCCGTGGTGAGCGTCATGTAGCAGCGATCTGTCATCGGTGTAACCACCAAACGTCCGTTGTTGCCCTGGTATTCATAGCCTGTTGGCCCAGGCTGTGCTTCACAACATCCATTTAGTAGTGACCTCTAGGAAGGACGTTACACTGCAAACCAAACCCTCAGTGATTTCATCGGCGATAGATCATCATTCCTCTCATTGCGGTCAGCATAGGTGAGGATTGGCATGGTTTCTGGTGAGACGAATTCACGTTATTCATCTATATATATATATATGAATTATGCATCTATAGATAGATAGATAGATTAGATTAGATTAGATTAGATTAGATTAGATTAGATTAGATTAGATAGATAGATAGATAGATAGAGAGATAGATACATAGGAAAACACATAGATAGACAAACAGATAGATAAGATGATACTAGATTAGACTAGACTAGATCAGAACAGATCGGATAGATTTAGATTTAGGATCGGATTTGGATTTATACTTAGCTGAGATTAGATTAATTAGGATAGATAGCTGGCTAGATAGCTAGATAGACAAACAAATAAGCAAATAGATCGATATGCACATATCCACTATTAATTAATATAATATATATATATATATAATTATATATAATTACATATATTACGTATATCTTCTCAGGGACACAACTTCTGACGCCGCGAAACCGTATGGTGCTGTGGTGTTGGTCTGCAGAACCACACAGGTCTGCACCGGAGGCTGGCCACCAACCGGTTCCTGGTAGAGTCTGAATAGGATACCTTTTTGGACCTCCCAGAAGTTTATGGGATTTTGGATATCCATAGCTATGAACTGATAAGTTTATTCCAAATTTGGGATTTGGATGGATTTGGGATATCCAATGTTTTTTCATATATCACTTCATGTGAAGTTCATAGGAAACTATGGAATATAGGTGTCTATTGTCCATAGGTAACTTCATATTCCTATGGATCTCGCAAATTCCTATGGAAGTTTATCACAATTTGTCGGACAGACCTAAAGTACAAATTGTTGCAACATTAAAAAGATATGCGACAGCAATCATACAGTATATTGATATACCGAACAGCTTGAGAACTTGCCTTTTGCCCGAACATGAGACTGCTGCCCGCCCTTGTGTCCTCCTGACTTTCTCGCAGTTCAAAGCGCAACTGCGAGGTCCAGTTGAAGTTGCTGGGCGACTCTGTTTTGAGGTTCTTAGCAAACCCAGAGCTTCGACATGTTCAACCAGAAACAAACAGCAAAGTCTTGGGCCTTCATGTGGATCATGCAATCATTCACTGATTGTTCACAGGTTATTAAGTGATATAACCATATATAACCACTTATAACAATCATGAACTGATAGATACGAAATAATCAAGCATCAATCAACCTTCAACCAGGTGGAATTCAGAAATACCAAAATATATCGACCATTCTCAGCTGAAGAAACAATCATGCGATCTTGCACATCTCGTGCATGAACCTCAATGGTGATTAGCGCCACGAGCTTGTTGCGTTCAATCCTGGGCAGTTACGGAAACTGCCCCAAGGCCCGGGTTAACGTCTGAAAACAGGGTACCCAAAATCCTATGGATCATTTAATGGGATTTTATAGTGATTTACTGGGATATTAATGGGATATACCCTCTGGTAATGACTAACACAGCTATTGAACATTGCCATTTTGCTTTGCATTTTGCTAGTTGATTTACCTACAAAAAAATCGAGACTGTATATGATGGTCGATGCAAAAAATTGACATGCTGGGATGCACCGAAGTGGGCAGCCGAAGATTCTCTTATCGAATCCGATGGCCGCACCGCAGCCGTTCATATATTATTCATTATGAGTGGGGAGTATAATCGTGATATAATCATACAATAAATATATATATATATGAGGATGGGTCAAAATTTGAGACTCGGGGGACCGCAGATTCTAGTCTATGCTTAGTATTCACCATCTATTTTTAGGGGTACCCAATTTTGACCCATACCCATATACGTATACATAATATTATACAATATTACCAGCAGTGTATATACTTGAAATCACCAACATCCATCATCATCCACCAACATCCGCCATCATCCACCAACAAAGAATTTCTTTAAGCACCCCACTTTGTGAGAGGCTTTCGGATCATCTCACATAGCTTGCTGATGTACTTGCTCTGGGTTCGCTTCAACATCCTGACGTGACCAGCACGACATGTTTCTGTCGAACGCTCTTAACATGTTCAACAGCTTGAAACAGTTTCAAACCAAACAAAATCAACTAAACCAACATAAACCAACTTGTTCTTTCACATTGAAACTTCAACTTCCAAGTCCAAACACGAAAGGGGCGAGAAAAAAAATGTCATTCAGCGGCGCCGCCTGAGGGCATTTTTCTGGCCCTTTTCCACTTTGGTCAGTGCTGCAGCACAGTCGGTGGTCCAAGCAATCTGCCCAGAGGTGATCCTAAGACGGAAACGATTGGAATCTCAGATCAATCCATGAATAATATGATGATTATGATGATCAATATGAAATCATATCAGATCTTCAAATATCTTCAGATATTTTATTGGAATATCATTGCAATATATTGTAATAATTTGTAATATATTAATGTAATTAATATGTTTTTATCAAACACATCTTCAGATGAGACTATTGGAATATCAAATCTATCATGATATCGGAATGATGTCATATGAATAATGTGATACGAATAACGAGTTGGACATGAAGAGTAAAATGAATAGTGAAACTAAACAAACAGAAAATTACGACTGCAAACTAATTATTGACTATAAAGAAGAGAAAAACAATGAATTAGCATGAATTTGCATAGATCAGTCTGAAAATAGAAATGAAATATGCACGACATGTTAATTTCCTCTAATTAGGGCTCAAGTCCAAGCACCTACGCTCGTTTGAGACAGCCCTGATGTGAGGGGCCACAAACACCTTATCTTGCAATAGCCAAGCCGGACCAAATTCAATTTCCCACGAAATCCGAAATCACAAAAAACTGATTTATCAAACGCCCAGGAAGGCGGTTTTGCGTGAGGACTCCCAAGATGCTTGGCGTCAAGCAACAACAATTGGCCCAGGAATTCTTTGACCCATTTCTCTTTCTTCATGGCCTGTCTGACATGGTGGAAGTGCCAGCAAGATTCGGTGCCAGTGTATGTACCCTCTGGTATTTTTCTCAGATAGCTGTAGAAAATGGCCATTTATATCCATTTATAACATTTATAGATTATCTACCTATATCAACATCATTAAACACGGTAATCTTCAATAGCAAAGTGTCAAATTACCAGAGGGATGAGACGTTTCAAGACCCGCAGCTGTGCACCTTGGGGTTGATGTTCATGTTGTGGCACTTCACGAGGTGCGCCTTCAAGGATTCGAACATCTTCTTCTCCACTAAACCGAGCCACACCTGCGCTGTCGGAAATGCGGCGACCGTCAGATGGTGATGTTACTGGAATGCACGAAAACAAACAAAATTTGCTCGCTATCAGGCCTAGGTTGACAATTTGAAGCCGGTTGGTTGATTTTAAAATGGTCAGCAATTCTTCACTGAAAACCAATGATGAATGTAGTATGTATAAATGTATATATATACATATATATATATATATATATATATTATAAATATATATCATATACTTTTTGTAAGTTATATTTACGTAGACCATCGTAGACCCTATGAGCAGGTTTTTTTGTAAATAAACACAAATAAACATAACCCCTTGGGATGGGTCTTTGTGATATGTTTTTAAGAATGGCTAGCAAGCATGCAATCTCGAAAAATGGGGATCACATAGACCCTGGAAATTCATGGGCCAATTCATGGGCAAAATGGACAGCTGGCACAAAATAGACCCAAGACTTGCATTCTTGCTTTACCCCACTAACATGAATCCTACAAAAACTCAACATACTTGAATGGAATTCCTGTGCTAGCATTGCAAGTATGGCTAACATAGACCCTGCAATGGCATAAGAATCTGTTAGAAGGGTTGAAATTATTGCTAGTCAAAAGTAAAATCCATCCTTGCCAAAACACCATTTCAGGTAATAAATGGTAATAAAATATCAAGCTTCCGACCCAGATGCTCCATGTATGGAATACTTTTACACACACTTACCTCCAAAAAAGTCCAAATGTAGGTTTGGTAAATAAACCAGCACCATTGAACATAGCGTCGAATTATCATCTAACCCCAAAAAGATGCCGAAACGTAACATCCAATGGTCCAACAGTGGTAGATTTAAGCTCTTTTCTGATGGGTCTTCTTATTTCAGACTCGGAAAAACTAGAGATTTTCGTCGATGTTTAGCATTCAACAACCATTTTTTTGGGGGTAGCCCAACTTGACCCTGACCGCCAAATCCCGCCTCAACGGGTCCTTCAAGCTTCACCGGTGTCACCAATTTCTCCCTCTCTCCATCTGGTGCATTGAGACCTACGGCCTCCAACAGGGAGAATGATGATCAACCATGATTCACCACTGGATTTTGGTGATTTGGGCTTCTGTTTCTCATTTTCAGAGCTATGAATCATGGCCAAGTTGCAATGCGGCAATAGTCATCCTACCATGAAAGTTGGATGCCCAGATTAATGTGGAACCCCTTTATTCATGGTATGACCATCCCGTTTGATTGGGAAACCATGGAACTTGATCATGGCACCATGGGCCAACATGGGGTAGCTTTCCTAGCAGCACCAAGATTCACGTCTTTGGGGGTAACCTCAAGATTCATCAAACATGGTGTGTCAATCCAGGCTTGTGATTATCCAAAAATGGATTGTTCTGGCTGAATGGTTAAGAATCGTTAAGAATTTAAAAGAATGATTCGAAGATGAGTGCTAAAATTTGACCGGATAGGTTTCAGGAATGTGTTGGCTGACCATCTCTCAAAAACGGCTGCCTCCCATCGACGGTTTTGCGCAGGGGGCTGCAGCTCCAGTGACTTGACACCTTCGAAGCATTTCTTGATGTGCTTCTGAACTTGTTCAGGATCACGCGCCTGGAAAAAGGATGAAAAACTGATGAAAAACTGGGTGAAATACCAGGTGAAATACCAAGCGGATAAAAAGCTCGTTGCCTGATGGAAGCACCAAACCGGGCAGCGCTGGCCTGGCCCAAGATCTCAAGCAGGTCGTCATTGGAGATGAAGTAAAAGCGCGGGAAGAACTGACCTGAAACGCGGGAAGTTACCCTCAATGGAACATGGCTAGCCTGGCTTGGGAAAACCATCACTAAATGGGTCATTTTCCAGCCATGTTTGAGTACGGATACAACCATTCTGCATCACAAGGCCTCACTCCATCGCTCATTCATGCTTCCAGGATTCTATAAAGCATCCAGCCCTTGCTGCGTATGTGCTTTGTAAGATATTCAGTCATTTCCATTGGGACTGGCACGCTTTTTCTCCAGGTAATCATTGAGCTTCTTCTGAATGTTCTCCTGAGTAGCAAGTGGCAAGCTTTCACAAAAACCGGTGCAGCAGGCATAGCAGCAGTTTGTGTCGCAGAGCACCCCCTGGACATTTTCTCCTGGGAAGTAGCAATTCTATCAATCTGGTCTCTTTGACACCATACTCTTGAATGGGGGGCTCTTAAACTGAGGGACTCCCCAATCGTCCTCAAAAATGATCAAAAATGGTGATCAATCTATTAATAATGGAAAACCATGGACAACAAATAACAGAAAAAATGGTGCGGGTCTCCCATATGTTGAGAAACCACAGGAGCCAAGCTCCAGCTTTGCATCCATGGCTCCAATGAGGCTTCGAAGGATTGCAGGTTCCTAAGCGCGATGCAGCGAAGGCTTTTTCAGCGAAGGTGTTCAGAGTTTCGGCCATGAAGAAACAGGACAAATATGGGGAAAATGTCAGAAAAGGTCTGAAAACTATGGGGAAACCTCTCAAAACCATGGAGTTTTATCATCATTTTCCCGATCATTTGATGGCTATTTGCCCAGCGTCTCCAACATCTTCGGCTGGGAGCAAGCCTTTGTTGCCAATGGCTCTTGGTAGACTTTCCTGGCGCGCACTGCCAAGCATCCGCCAAGCATTTTTGTTGTGGAAGTCCCAAAAAATGCGGATACTCATCAACTGGAACACAATACACAACACAACGACGCAACGATATTCTACCTGTTTCCGGCGAAAACAAACACACCACCAACCAAAAATCATCATATTCATCATGAAGTTGAATCCGTTTTTGACACTAAGATTTCAAGCTCCTGAATCAACTAAGATTTCCTCACCAAACTTCACCAAACACACCGGCCTCATCATGTTGATGAAACCTTCATTCACGTCATCGAACATGATCGACTCATCTGGAAGGTGAGGCCGAATATCTTCCGAGCCCCGGAAGACGTTCTCCAAATACCTCAGGGACAAATTGGACCGGATGGATCGACAGGAGCATGCTGGATCTCCAATGAAAATAGATATGGCTTGAAATTCGATGTTCGTTTAAAAAAAAAACAGCAACAGGTCACAAACAGGTCACTTTTTGGTATGAAAAAATATCCTAGGGATAACCTACTTTAATTAACATTTTTTCCAAATACCGTCGAGTATTTTTAGTTGTGTGAAAAGAACATATGAAAAATATAAGGGAACATGTCTCATGTCCAATCTGTTTCTTTCGATCTTGCTAGCAGTTAGCATTTAGCACTTGGCAACACATAATATATGTTCAACTTTAAAACAAATCAAAATATTTCACCCTCTGGTAATTTAACATAGATATTGAAAATGGTCCATTTATAATTCAATTAGTTGATTTACCTATTAAAGATTGTGATTGTTCCATAGCAAACTATTAGATAGTTTACCAGAGGGTAGATCTTCAGGCCAAGCTGCATCCATGACTTTTGAACCGACTGGATAGACTCAGTAACTTCCGAGATGTGGGCTAAGGTTTTTTCCCAGTACTCCACCTGGCTGCGGGTCACGACATTTTCCGAGATATACAGAGATGGGGGGGTTCCATAGTCAGGGGAATCTCCCCAATAGCTGGATTCTGGATGGTTCATGGAAAATCCCATCCATAAATGGATGATTTGGGGGCACCCCCATAATATGACCGGCCTTCGGAGCAAAGGGCAGGTAGAAGGGCGAACCTTAGCATCAGAATGTGAGATGAAAAACTTTGTAGAGAATTCCTCAGTTCATCTTTGTTCCTTCAATGAGAATACCTTCCAACCGAGGCGTCAGCTCTTGTAGGACGACAGCGCTTGGATGTTCTCGTCAAGTGCCTCGACGTAAGACTGGACGATTTGGGTTGTTCCCTTCAAATCAAAGTTGTTGCCCGTTGAATTCTCATCATTCAGACTACAATGAGAAAATAATCAGAATGCACTATTGCATAATCATGTTGAAGAAGAGTATATAGCATATGTATATGTATGTGTCTATATATATATAACCATGCCACTTCTGTATGTATGTATATATATATACAGATGTGTTTATATATATATAGACGTATTTGCACATAGTCAACCTGCAGTAGGTGGAATGTGCATGTTCAAACATATTCACATTTGGGTGATGATGTTTTGAAATTGCCATGCTCTATCTACTGCAGGATGACTATAATTACTTTTATAAAATCAACCATGTGTGTATCTATAGATTGCATAAATACGTACACATATTGCATACACATATATTTATAAAATTACATATGTTTGTATGTTTGTTAATATGGCGTATAGAAAAACCGCCAAAAAAATAGAAACGTAAAACCCTACTAGCTAACATAGTATTGAATTGTTGTTCTACCTTTTTGATGGTTATTTTACATACATGTGTATACTATTATCTTCTGTTACATTTATATTTTAACTGTATAATCAACCATATATATATATGCGTATTAAATTACGGGTGGAGAACATTTTTGCATTTGGTTTTTTTTCGGGTGAGTTTGGGGATTTTTCTTTTTCGGATTCCTGTTCCCTTATATTTGCAGCATTCAGAAGCTATAACCCTGGTTTTCATTTGGTATTTGACGATTTTGCAGTTCTTATGCTTGTTGGGTAGGGGGTGGGAGGGGTTAGGCGTTAAGGTGCGGGGGGTGGATGGTGAGGGGTGGGGGAGTTAGGGGTTTGAAGGTGTTGAAAATGTTAAAGGTGTTGAAGGTGTTGAAGGTGTTGTTGTTGTTGTTGTTTTTGTTCTTGTTCTTGTTCTTGTTGTTGTTGTTGTTGTTGTTGTTGTTGTTGTTGTTGTTGGTGCTGGTGGTGGTGGTGGTCTTGTCCTTCTTGTCCTTTTTGTTCTTCTTGTGTTTCTTAAGCTTCTTCTTGTTCTTCTTGGTCTTAATCTTCTTCTTGTTCTTATTTTTCTTCCTGTTCTTCTTGTTCTTCCTGCTCTTCTTGTTCTTCTTGTTGTTCTTGTTATTCTTGCTTTTATTGTTCTTCTTGTTCTTCTTGTTCTTCTTGATTTTCTTGTTTTTTCTTGTTGTTCTTGCTCGTCTTGTTATTATTGTTATTCTTTTCTTCTTGTCAATGTCGTTGTCGTTGTCATTTAGGGGCTTAGGTGCCGGGGGGTGGGAGGGTAAGGGGTTTGAAGGTTATAGATGATGCTGATGCTGATGCTGATGCTGATGCTGATGCTGACGCTGGTGCTGATGCTGTTGTTGTTGTTGTTGCTGCTGTTGTTGTTGTTGCTGTGGTTGTGGTTTATGTTGTTGTCGTGAAGAGAAGAGAAGAGAAGAGAAGAGAAGAGAAGAGAAGAGAAGAGAAGAGAAGGGGAAGGGACGGGAAGGGAAGGGAAGGGAAGGGAAGGGAAGGGAAAAGCAAGAGCAATAGCAAGAGCAAGAGCAAGAAACTCAGGCAATCTCATCCGGAGACTACACAAGAGGAAGAGAGACGAGCACATCATCATCCAGTTTGGGGGCAGCACCCAAGCACAAGGAGTAGCTGCAAAGGTACGGCCGCTTCACGCGTCCGAAGTGTATCGGGCCTCAAGGACCCTGGCCCGAGTCTGGGCAAGGCTGATAATGGTGTCAAAGTTCCCCGTGCAAGGCCACGCAAGCCAGCTTTCAAGCAAATCGACAGGTGCACCGCGTCCATGACTGAGTTGTGGGCATTCCCAATATTCGTGGTTGCGGTCAGGTGAAGGGTGCGAACACCATTGACATGCTTCAACGGGTCGTTGAGATGTCACCTTGATTCGTGCCTGAGACACGTAGTGGCCAATGGCAATGGCTTTGATATGAGCACGCAAGTGGGTCGGTGCTGAGTTCCACGCTCGTGAGACCAAAACATGGCGTTGCCTCACTTCAGGCCACGTCCAATTGGCCAAGGCCGTAGCGGCCTTGTTGGCCGACTTCAAGAAGCAGTGCCACTGTTGAGCTCGCCAAGCATCGCGCAAGTGGTGATCAAGAAGTTGAGCGTCGAAGTTGTTGATATCAAGAATGGTGAAGTCCTGGTGCTGAGGTTCAACAGCATTCAAGTTGATGATGATGTGTGCGTGGTCATGTCGCCATCGCCATGGTCCTGTGTTGTTCCATCTTGTCGACGGAGCCAGTGCTTGGTGACATTGATTGGCCCCTGGGTCTATTTGGAAGGCCACATGGCCCGTAGCTGGGAATCCCTGAATACCGCCATGATGGTGTGCTTGGCCACGATGTGGCCAATCCTGTAATATGGGTCAGCTGCGTGTCCAACAAGAAGTCGAAAAAGTGCCACACTGTTGATGGTTGTGTTGCCATAGATTTTTTGCCATCAGCAATCGGAGTGGGTTGAGGCTCTTTGCTGCTGGAATTCTGCTGTAGCTGGGAGCTGCCGCAAGTGCCATTCCAGTTGCTTTGGCAAAAGCTGCCTTTTCAGAGGTGGTGTGTGGGAGCAAGTTCACCCACCGAATGACCTGAGCGGCTCTGTTGATCCTGTGTTTCTCCTCATCAGTAGGGCCGCTTGCTCTGCGATTCGGCTGTGTGAATGTTCCCAAGATTCGCATCCTAGGCTTGATGGTTCCTGGGACTCCTGCTTGGTTGATAGCGTCCTGAAGAGCCGCAACATTGCTTTTGTGCCCAAACGCATTGAAGTCAGCCTTGCTTGCGTTTTCTCCAAGGTTGAGTTGTGCTGTAGCCTGTTGCCATGCTCGAGCAAGCGTGACACAAGTGCTTGCCCGCGCTGTGATCCAGAACCTGTCATCGACGAAAATGGAGTGACGTTGAGGTCCATGTTGGTCTTGGGGATGAGCAGCTCTGATTCTTCTGTAGGCTTCAGACATAATTGCCAGCAGGCCAATTGGGCTCGCCGAGTCTCCTTGCGATAGACATTGAGCAGAGTAAGGCCGGTCGCTGACGTAGTTGGCCGTAGTGATCCAGCGTTGTTGTTGTCGCCATGCTGCAGCGATGGCATTGTTGATACCGGCAGGTATTCCCATGCGTTGCATCGCCGCTGTGCTGTATTGCCACGCCAGTCTGTCAAAGGCCTTGGAGAGGTCAGCACCTCCAACGAAGCGATAGTCTTCAGCTTGGTCACTGTTGCTGAGATTGGCTTCAACAGCAGCAAGGTTGGGAATGAGGGCTGTGTGGATGCCCTTGCCTTGGAGGCATCCGTGCTGCTCCTCAGGCATAATCTGTTTGAACCATGGTGCCAGTTGCTTGATTCGGTGAGAACTCCAAATTCTGTACCAGATGGAGCTGATGCTGAGCGGTCTGCTTGAAGAGATTCTGTCCGGTGGTTTGCCCGGCTTAGCAATGTGGAGTTGCCGCCAGTGGGTGGTGCTGCTTGGCCACGGATGGCCTTGCTCGATGTAGTTGTAGAAAGAGGCCACGATTTCAAGAGCCGGTCGGGGGCAATAGGCCACTTCCTCCCCAGTCCATCCGTCAAGGCCAGGGGCTTTTCCAGCCAGGCGTTTGGCTGCACGTCTGATGTCCTCAGGTCGGAAGGTGGGCAGTTGTGGTGCCTGAATTGCCGGCCATGGTTGTTGTTGAGCAAGAATGGCTTGTTGTTGAAGGTCCTCCTCGGTAGGTTGTGGCCAGATGGCCTGCCAATATTGATGTATGCGATCAATGAGCTGATCTGTGTGGATGATGTCGCGGTTGGATTCAGATATGTAGGCCAGCTGGGCGGTGGATTTTCCACGTCCAAGCCATTTCCAAGTTCTGTGGTTGCTGTTGCGCAGCCTGCGTCGCCACGCGATGATGCGTGCCTGCTGTTGTTGCGATTCAATGCTTTGAATCTCTTGTTGGATCCAGTTCAGTATTTGTTGCTGATTGTTGGGCCGAAGTTGGAATGGGCATCCGAGTTGTTGCAGGTTGTACTGCAGCTTCCGCCAGAGTTGCCAGCTGCTTTCAGTCTGCGTCCTGTTGTGGTGGATGTCCCAATACTCGTTGTGTCGTCGGTGTTGTCGTCGAAGTCGTGCAAGTCGAATGCTTGTGCTAAAGTGGCTGTTGGCGCTGTTGTGGTTGTGGCGCAAGTAGGTTCCAGGGTTGGTTCCCTTGGTTTGCCGTGTGTGCTGCTTTGGTCGGTCGTTGCGACCTTCATAGGCTTGGTTGTGAGCCCGACGGAAAGTGTGGCTAAGCGCTTGGAGAAAATCATTCCACAGCTGGTCGATGTCCGTTGTGTTGTCCAAGGGAGGGAGATTGAACTGCTGGTTGGTCCATTGAAGATCAAGCTGATGTTGCCAGTCCTCCGGGTTAACATGATCAGGTCTGATCCATTTCGGTTGTGGAATAAAGCATCGTTCAGGTTGCTGTTGGATTTGGTGGTCCAAGTTATATTCCAGGAGTTTGTGGTCAGCGTACTTGTCCTGACGCAAGTTCACAGGTGCTTGGATGCCGTGCTGCAGGCTGTAGTCAATGCAGTGATTGCCTCCCTATCTCGTGGGGACAGGCTCCGGGGGATCCGCATTGTCCGCTTCGTCACCTTGGTCCGAAACTTGGTGGGGGTAGACGACGTTGGCATGCAGGGAATGTGCATAGATGAGCAGTGGGTCTTCCAATGGGTTGCCGTTGAAGTCACCGCCCATGAACCATTTGCCAGAGCCGAGGCTGGCCAAGTGCTTACCGATGTTATCAGTCCAAGGTTGCTTGTTGATGCCAGGACGTCGATAGGCACTGATGATGTGAAGGCCTGGGATGGCCACGTCGATCCATTCTCCTTCCTGATCAGCATGCTTCTTTGCAAGGACGGCAGGGATATTTCGGCGGATAAAGATGGCTGTACCAGACTTGGGAGCTTCGTGTTGGTGGGTGGTATCCGTTGAAGCCTGAAATAACTGCCATTGTCGGTTCGTATTGTTGATACAATCGACTTCAAGGTCGCTGAGTCGGGTTTCTTGCATGAGGATAGCATGGATGCCTTCCTGGGTGGCAGTGGCAAGGATGTCAGTCCTCAAGTGGTAACTGGCAATGTTGATTTGCCAGATTTTGAGGGTCGTATCCTGGGGGCCAGGGTTGGGTTCGACATCGCCGCAGGTAGTGAGATCCAAGGTCCAGGTGTTGTTGGGACCATTTTGAATCGGCTTGTTGATGTCCTGCTGTTTGGCGCTGGCTCTGGATGGGTTGTGTTCAGTATGATCAGCTGCTTGTTTGGAAGAAGTTGCCTTGATGCCCAGGCTGCATCTGGCCGTGGGGATGTAAATGTTCTTGCTGTTGGTGGCTCCCGAAGCTTGTTGGGCATTGGCACACTGTCCGTGATTCTTCCTCCAATTCTTTCTTTTGATCTTGAGCATGTCGTTGTAGGCTTTGTCAGAAGCGTACCGTGTGGTGCGCTTTTTACTGTTGGCAATCAGTTGTTGGGCCTGTTGCCTGATGATAGTCCATTGGTCAACTGTGTAGCCGAGAGTTGATTGCAGAAGTTGGCTTTGGTCTTCGGTCAGGCCTTGGATCCACTTAGCTCTGCCTGCATTCTTGGCTTGGGGATTGCATGTAGTGTTCCCCATGTGAGCGGTGTTACCTTTGGCAAGGCAAGTAGTGCAAATCCAGGTGGTCTGATCCGGGACACAATCTTGGAGTTTGTTTTGCTTCACATGCAGCAGGTTGTGCTGCGCATCATCGGGGGCAACAGCTTGCATTTGCTTGGCGCGCATCATGGCTCGATTGGTGAGAGCCGTGCTGCCCTGGGATGGACAATCTTTGAGCGTTTTGTTGTGAATGGTCTTCAAGTGTTTTTTCCTCCAGAATTGTCCTTTGGAATCTCCTCTGACCGGGATGTCGCTTTCGCAGAAAGGGCACCACCAATTGTAACTTCCTTTATCCGCTGCCTTGGCATGGTCGCGCTTGCGCTTCTTAGGGCAGCCAAATGTAGGTGGTTCATCAAAAATTGGGGTATGGTTTTTGCTTTTGTTATGGATGCTGATTGCCTCCAGGGTGAGCTTGGTAGGGTGATTTGGGCCAGCTGCCTTGGTATCGGTGGGTTCACCAAGGTCAGGTTGCTGGAGCTCTTGGGCATGGAACTTATCTTCTGGCGCTTTCTTATGGCCAGGATGCTTAGTTTTGAAATGTCTGTGTTTGGGAACAGAGATTCCTCGAGCAGTTGTACTTTCAATCTTGTGATTGCAAAGTCGGCAAGTCCAAGTGTAATTTTTTGGGCTGTCTTTTTTGGTTGCTGTGGCCAGGCTGGGGTCGGCCTGTTTCCCGAAGAGCCGCTTCGATTTCGGATTTGCATTATTTTGATTCCCAGGTAGGCAAGCTGTAACCACCCTGGGGTTTTTATTCACGGCAACCTTGGGGTTATCCAGGTGGGCAGGAGGCCGTCCTGGCGTTTTCCCAAGTATGCCGGAGTCACTCTTCGGGTTGGTAGGTGGAAACACGGTCTGGATCGTGTGAACAGAAGGTGTCCTGGTAGTTCTGATCGTGAGACGAGCACATCGCATGATGGCGCCAAAGCAGAAAGGAGAGAAGCATCCAAGCGCAGGCGAAGAACAGGAAAGAAACAAAGACGGCAACAACATTAAAGATGTACAAGGGTTAAAGAACCAGGACCATATGTGCTAGGGTCAAAACATGGTAATTATATAATGTATGATCATCCATCTCATAATGGCAATCCTTATCATGGGCATACAAATCCCTATGAATGGATTCATGAGAAATTGCTTTTATGGGAAAGTAACAATGTTTTTGCCATGCACATCAAACACAAAAAAGTAGAGAAATAAAACAAACACCAAAGCAAAACAGAAGAAGAAGAAGAAAAGCAGAGAAACGAAAGCAGACAAGCCGAGAAGCAAAGAAGCAGCAAAAAGCAGAAAAGCAAAAAGAAAAGAACATCGCAAATAAAAAACGGAGAAGCAGAGAAGCAAAGAAGCGGAAAAGCAGAGAAGCAGAGAAGCAAAGAAGCAAAAAAGCAGAGAAACAAAGAAGCAGAGAAGCAAAGAAGCAGAAAAGCAGAAGAGGCAGAAGAAGCAGAAGCAGCAAAAAAGAAGAAAAGCAGAGAAGCAAAAAAGCAGAAAAGCAAACAAGCAGAGAAGCAAAGAAAAGGAATTGAAGCACACAAAATAAAGCAAAAAAAAAGATTAGAAGGCACCCAAAAGCAGAAAGCAATGGAAAGTGTAAGAAAAAGGACAAAAAAAATCCCCAAACTCACCCGAAAAAATATCCCTAAATAAATCCCGTCCCTTAAATTGATATACATACTACATTAGTACAGGTATTGCAGAAATAATATGTATATATATATATATATACATATTAATACATGTTACATCTATAATACAGAATTTTAAAACATGATTGAACTGTTGGTCAAAGGTTGCACTCAGGTCTTTTTTTGGTTCATGTTGTCTATTGTCTTCTCACTGTCATATCATTTGATTTATATATATATATATTATTAAAACATATAGTATCATATAGCGTCATATCAGTGTATATATATATTTATATTACATATTCTAGTTACATACATACATCTCTTCCAATATACATGTCATTGTAATTATAAAATACAGGAGGTTTCCTACATCATGGGGGTAGAACCCCAGTAGCTGGATGGTTTATAGTGGAAAGTCCCATCTATAAATAGGCAACCTCCATATGAGTAGCGGACATGTTTTTTTGTTAAATTTGATGCCATGCACAAATTAGGGTCGTCCCCTATCGGTTGTGAGGATGTCAGTACTCCCAGAGGTATCACAAATGGGGTATCGGTATAGGGTTGTACCCTATCAGTTATGAAGGCTTTAAGTGCAACCTCAGAAAGGCCAAGGCGAAGCAAGACTAAATTAGTACAATAATCCCATCTATAAATGGATGATAACTAGGGGTACCCCTATGACTTGGGAAACCTCCATATACTCAACCAAATCAACCCATCCACCATCCCTTGCCTGGTAGAGCTCCTCGGTGCTACGGACTTTGAAGGCATCGCCCTTGTGCTCCACAACATCGATGGTCATCGTGGACCAAATCCTGGAAAACAATTGCACACATCGGCCAAAAATGCTAGGAAAAAGGTGGAAAAATGCTAGGAAAATATTGAAAAAATCGGGAACAAGATGGAACATGCTAGGAAAAAAATGAAACATGCTGGGAAAATCCAGACTTCAAAGGATATTCCATGATTTTCCAGTTGAACATATGCACGCTTATCCTGGGAAAATAAATATCCTGGAAAATCCAGAGTACCTGTATGATCCCGGGTATGTTTGTTTCCATTAATTAAAGGTCCTTGCAGGAAAATGCTTGGAAAACGAGTTGATTCATGAAAAACATCCATGAAAAACAACGCTTCCTCACTGTAAACGCAGAGCGTTCCTGATCGTTCAGTTGTTATGAACAACCCCCTCTCAGGGATGCTCCCAACACCCCAGACATGGAGAAAAACTGGATAATTACAGAGGTAAAATATGGTAAAATGACCTATTTTCCATGCAAAAGTAGCTATCATTTGCCAATGGCTTGGATCAACCCTGTCTCTGTGTCCCAACGGCCCATTTCCAGATCGGGCAGCGCCCCCTCCTGGCAATATCTTCCAAGCCATTCTCAATCTTCGCCTCCTTCTTGGCATCATCGCAAAGGCGCGCAATGAGGTCGGCCTGAAAAAAATCTGACCCGATCCACTGAATAAGACATGTATGAATGCAATTTGTTCCAGGCAAAAACTAGGAAATTCTAGCCGGGCATTTTGATTACCAGAGTTCAATGAACAGTTGTGAATTATCGAACTTCAAGTGTCAAAAGAGCCAACTCTCAGAAGCAACAGCGCCAGCTTCCGGCCAAAGCGGCATGGTTTTGAAGGCCCAAATCCATGACTCGTTGCAGCGTGAAGCCAGCATCTTTCGGATTGAAGGTTTCCTGTATAGTGCTTGCGCTGCAACATGAAACAATTCTACTTTCTGATCTTTCGGTGCGTGTTCGAACTGTTGGAAAGGCATCCAGACTGCTTTGTATACAACATTTGAAGCATCGGTGCTAGTTTTGGGGATAGGTCAAAACCTATTATTAGATATTACCATCATTTACCAGCTATTTTAGGGGACCATAGGATCCATAGGGTACCAGGGTTTTGACGCATCAGCATTTGAATTCAATTTCCTCAGCTGTTCCCAGATCTCCTTGACTTCCTTTACAATTGCTTCAATGTGACGCGCGTGCATGGCATCGGATCGTAGATGTGTAATCACTGGCATCCTTGGCACCAACACAAGACGCAAGCACCAACAAAGAAGAGTCATATGTGTGTCCAAGGAACACACGCGAAACAACATGTTCGTGGATGTAATGGTTATGCCGGTTCATTCCTATGCGCTCAAAACTTGAAGAGTGAAGACGTTTGGAATCGTTTGGAGAAATAATTTGTCCAAGCATCATGTTGCGGAAGGTCTCCAAGTCAGACTTCAGATCTTGATAGACTTGCCAGTTCTGCACGTTCTTGTCCTTTCCAATGACCTTCAGGGCTGTGAAATTTCAGTTCTTCCAGCTTCAACCCAATAGTATTCAGGACAAATAGAGGGGCCGGTGTTATTATTTTTATATACCATTATTATCCATTATTACTACTACAAGTAGCATGATTCTTATTACTGTTACTTATTACATTTTATTACAGTATCAGTATATGGTTATTTAATGCTGTTTACTTAGTTGTCGAATCGAGGGAACCTTCTATCAACCAACCAGTGGGCTCAGTGGGAATCTGGAACATCCCGGGTCCCACCTTGCGCAGTTTGCCAAGGAATTGCATGGCGAGCTCGTCCATATCATCCGTATTCCTGGCTGTCAACTCGTTAAATGGCCACACCTTAATCCCATCCGCTTCATGTTAGCTACACCCCCATGGTTGATGGCCCCAAGATGTGTAGATCCGCAACAAAAAACATCAAGAAAACATGGTTTCTGGGTGTTAAATATTAAGGGAAGGGATGATTGATCCTTGACGCCTTGACCTGTTCGGCCTTTGATTTCTCCCTGTGGCATCTGGATAAACAATTTATGACAATTCAAGACGAGCTTCAAGGACTGGAAGCTTCCAGAGCGTAGCTTGTCCCATTCTTTGTTCCAACCATCTCTGATGTCCCAGACCATCGTCAGCTTCTCAATCTCCTGCTCCACCCACTCGAGTTCCTTGTAGTTGGCAGGCTCAATACCAAAGAGCTCTTGCTTCGGACGGAACTCGGCTTCCAGTTTCCGCTTGGCTTCAATCTGATTGCGGTAGTTCTGAAGCATGGCATTGGCCGACTCTGGGGTGAGATTGTCGCTCTTGTATGGAGCATGACGTCCGAAGTCCTAAGGTCCGCTTGAAAAAGCTGTGCCCGGCTCCAGTTGTTCATTTTTTCTCGGATTTGGGTTATTGTCCCATTACCCTCCACCAATCATGGCAATGGAAAGAAACATATAGTTCATAGACAACTCTTCCATGAAAACCACCATTTATGAGGATTAATTATTTCCCACATGTTGATTACCGAAGGGTGTATGTATGGAATGTTGTCCCTTGGATTAAAAAACGAACCCATCTCATGGCAACACCTTCATATCGTTTTCTCAAGTCTACTCGAAGTGAACCTCACCCATTTGCCAAAAAAATTACCCACTCTGTCAGAGACTCTATCAATCCTCCATCTATAAACATACGAACTTTGGATACGGTTTTTGGAACCCGAAATCCAAAAACATCTGGATGGATTATAATTAATCGTTCACCAACCTGAAAAAAATCGGCTATTTTGGGACACTTACCCCAATCCAATTCCCAGCATTCACTAACCATCATCCAGATTATATCAAAACCATGTTGCTTGCTTAAGAACGTGCTCCCAGTTCTATGATCATACCCAATATATTTCCACGGTAGGTTAATAATCCCCATTAATCCCCGAATTCAATCATCAACCATGGTTTAGCAACCAAAAAACACCCTTTCTTTGATGAGTATAAGCTAAATGATGGTTAAATTTTCAATCAACCGGGGTTTTCGAACGTTGTCCAAGCAGCTGTCTTGACATCCCGGATGCTCTGACCAAAGCTTCCGAGATCTTGCTCCAGACCTGCCTTCATTTGTTTCTTCGATTTGCCTCGTGGCTTCGTCAAGGTCGGTGCCAGTCTGGAAAGGACGGAGACCCCGACAAAAAGGGTTGACTTCATGATGATGATGGTGATCATGATGATGGATGATGGATGATGGATGATGGATGGATGGATGGATGGATGGATGGATGGATGGATGGATGGATGGATGGATGGATGGATGGATGGATGGATGGATGGATGGATGGACGGATGATGATGGATGATGATGGATGATGATGATGGTGATGGATGATGGATGGATGATGATGGATGATGGATGATGATGGATGATGATGGATGATGATGGATGATGATGGATGATGATGGATGATGATGGATGATGATGGATGATGATGGATGATGA